>Ga0155634_1122_pt1 | contig 120008 bp, 109 predicted proteins | sample RifCSPhighO2_12_FD_107291 | JGI IMG/M metagenome (GOLD analysis project Ga0155634, IMG submission 107291) | Pseudomonadales bacterium RIFCSPHIGHO2_12_FULL_40_16
TGGCGCAGCGGACGGGGCTCGAACCCGCGACCCCCGGCGTGACAGGCCGGTATTCTAACCAACTGAACTACCGCTGCACTTACACAAAGTCACTAATGTGGTACAAACAATATTAAAAATCTTAAGTGGCGCAGCGGACGGGGCTCGAACCCGCGACCCCCGGCGTGACAGGCCGGTATTCTAACCAACTGAACTACCGCTGCACATAAGATCTTTAACGTAAAGGCTTGGTGGGCGCTGACGGGATCGAACCGCCGACATTCTGCTTGTAAGGCAGACGCTCTACCAACTGAGCTAAGCGCCCTTAACGTCTTTATCGTTTGTGAGGTGCATTATAGAGAATCTTTACAGGCTGTCAAACGCTTTTCGGCTTGTTTTCACTTTTTTGCAATCGAGTGATTAAAAAATAGGTCAAATGGTATAAAAACAAGTATTTTCTGTATGTTATTTAACATATTTGCGAAAATTAAAATGATTATTCGCTAAATTTATTTTCCTCAAAATACACATTTTCTATGATTAATCCCCTTCTTCTACTCAATATTCATATTTTAAATTACAGCGTTGAATACTCAATAAAATAAGCTTGCACATTTTTTAACAGCTATTTTTAGATTTCAAGTTTATGTTCGGAAATATAAACCAGTGCATTGCAATCAATTAGTTCAAATAACTCTATGACATCCGTATTACGCATACGAATACAGCCATGCGACATCGGCATCCCCATTGGTTCACTATCTGGTGTTCCATGAATATAGATATAACGTTGATAGGTATCGCAGCCTTCCCCACGATTGAAGCCTTCTTCTAAACCACTCAGCCATAAAATCCGAGACAAAATCCAGTCACGTTCAGGAAACTGGTTGGCTAAATCGGTATCGTATACTTCACCTGTCGGCTTTCGAGCAATAAAAACGGCATTTTGAGGTTGCTCAGCACCATGCTTCTCAGCAACCAGATGCCAACCTCGTGGCGTTTTACCACTATTTTCAGTTTCGCCAATACCATTTTTTCCTGACGAGATCAGATAAAATTTATTCTTTTTAGGCAGCTTTAAAGTCTGTTCAGCCAGATCAATCAAGACGTCTGCATCAGCAATTACATAAGACATCAGTTGTCCTCTATTTGTTTTTTATCTATTGATATATTGGGTTCTGGACGTAACCATAACCATATTGCGACAAGCAGCATGGTGGTATTGGTAAATAATTTCACTAAAAATGGTGCATTGGTCAGTAGCATGATCAGTCCACTGATCAACATCATGATACTGGCAAACCATTTCGCTTTACGTGGTACAGTGCCATTGGCACGCCATGCTCTTAACGTTGCGCCATATTTAGGATGGTTGAGCAACCAAGCATCCATTTGCGGCCAACCTTTAGATGCAGCCCAAGCGGCCAAGATCAGAAAAACAGTTGTTGGCATACCCGGCAACAGTGCACCGATAAAGCCTAGGATGACAAAGATCACCACTAAACAACGCCAAAACAACGTTTTCATACCACTTTCCTGAGCACCGAATTGCGGTAGTATAAAGTGTTTTTTAAGTTTATCCGTTGTCCTTCTGCATATTAAGCTTCTTTTTTAAGGCACTCACATGCATCTCATTTCACAGCATCAGTTGTTCGAACCTTGGCTCCAACTCAAACATCCATTGGTTCGCCAGTTGGCTTTTGCTGTAGCCAGTCCAAACATTTTGTCTGCGTTGCCGTTAGAGCTCGATATACAACATGCTTTTCATTTTCATCCCTCACAGATCTGGCAACAGCACTTTCAAACCTATTTACCTCGCCTTAAACAGCTCGATCAAGACCCGAAAGAACTCGAAGACTTTATGGCTCAACTGAAAAGTACCCGTTTAGGTCTGCGCTTTGAAATGTTCATGTGGTTTTGGTTACTGGATCATCGCTATCATGCTTATGAATTGTTGGGTCATAGTATTCAAATCATTGATGGTGCACGTACTACAGGTGAGCTAGACTTTTTAATTAAAAATACCGAAACCAATCAAATCGAGCATTGGGAAATTGCGTTGAAATATTATTTGGGTGAAACAAATCTGAGCTTAACCACATGGTATGGTTTAAATCGTACCGACACTTTAAATCGAAAATTAAAACACTTTACCCATAAACAGTTTCAATTCCAGCAAGCTTTGGACACAGACATTCAGGCTCGCTTTGCCGTTTTAAAGGGGCAACTCTTTCTCCCCCTAATAAATGGTTTCACAGCAGTTGATGCTTTAAACCAATACCCCCTCCCCGATTGGCTCAATCCAGACCGTCGACTAGGTACTTGGGGTAACGTCATTCCAAAGGCCGACTTGAATTACTATCGCCTACAACGTCAAGAATGGATTTGCCCAAATGCTGAAGTCAGTAGCCAAAATGCACATTGGTGGACCAATGGACTGTACTTACAAAATCAAAACAATCAGTTTTATATGTACCGAAATCCAAATTTGATTTTAACTTGATTTTGCAGAAGTTACTTTATACAAAAATACATAACGCAACATACGCTTACTCATCTCCTGTAAAACGATGCTATTGTTTAAAGTGTTTATTTTTTAATCTTTAAAAACATCAGAACAAAATCATTTGATGACAATACCAAAATTTTGGAGAATGAGATGAAGAAAATTATTGCTAGTTCATTAGTTATGCTTTTTGTTTTAGCTGGCTGTAATACCGTCAAAGGTATTGGTGAAGATGTCTCTTCAGCAGGTAGTGCTGTATCAAATACCGCTGAAAAAACCCAAGATGAAATCCGCAAGTAATTAATATTTGCATCAAAACCTTATCTAAATGATAAGGTTTTTTTATTGCTAAGTTTCGCATTCCAGAGATTAATCGCCTATTATAGTGCCGACTGTTTTATTGACTTTGAAATGCGCATGACCTCTTCTGCTACTCTCGATTTAAGCCTCCAACTTTTACGTCAGCCATCGGTTACACCTGTGGACCACAACTGTCAAAATATTATGGCTGAACGCTTAAAAAAAATTGGTTTCAACATTGAATCTTTGCGCTTTGATGATGTTGATAATCTATGGGCACGAAAAGGCACTGAAGCACCTGTATTCTGCTTTGCCGGTCATACAGATGTCGTTCCTACAGGTAATTTAGATGCTTGGAACTCAGACCCATTTGCCCCTGAAATTCGTGATGGTAAGCTTTATGGTCGTGGCAGTGCAGACATGAAAACCGCCTTGGCCGCAATGGTGGTTGCTTCTGAACGCTTTGTTGCGAAACACCCGAATCATAAAGGCTCAATCGCGTTCCTCATCACCTCAGATGAAGAAGGTCCATCGATCAATGGCACAGTCAAAGTGATCGAAACACTCGAAGCCCGTAATGAAAAAATGAAGTGGTGTTTGGTGGGTGAACCTTCAAGTACTCATCAACTGGGTGATATTGTTAAAAATGGTCGTCGTGGTTCACTCAATGCAGTAATGACAGTGAAAGGAAAACAAGGTCACGTGGCTTATCCACATTTGGCCATTAACCCAATTCATATGGCCTCTAAAGCTGTTGCTGAACTTTGTGATACAGTTTGGGATCAAGGCAACGAATACTTCCCTGCAACCTCGTTCCAAGTGTCCAATATTCAAGCTGGCACAGGGGCAACCAATGTCGTTCCAGGTACCATGACCGTGACGTTCAATTTCCGTTATTCAACTGAATTGACCGCTGAAGAATTAAAAGCACGTGTTTTAGAAATTTTGGATCGTCATGGTTTAATCTACGACATTAAATGGACACATTCAGGCTTACCGTTCCTGACGCCAGTGGGTGAGTTGGTGAATGCGGCTAAAAATGCCATTCGTAATGTGACTGGCATAGAAACTGAGCTTTCAACCTCAGGCGGAACATCTGATGGTCGCTTTATTGCTCCTACAGGTGCTCAAGTACTTGAACTTGGTGTTCTCAATGCCAGCATCCATCAAATTGATGAGCATGTGAATGTCGCTGATCTTGAACCGCTTGCTGAAATTTACGAACAAATTTTAGAAGGCCTTTTGGCATAAGCGTACGAACCCATATAAAAAAGGAACTCAATTGAGTTCCTTTTTTATTGCATTCAAACTTAAGTAGAAAGACCTAAACTCGCCTGAATTTTATTTAAATTCGGTATGTGGTAAGTCTCATCCCCCATACGCACTAGCTGGAAAATGGTGGGATCATTCACAGGACTTTCGTCATCAACAATTTCAGAAATACGCAAACGAATTGACTTCGGCATTTCATTACACATCAAAGCAAAGCGCTGAGAAGCATCATCCCCTTCAATCACCAGGGCCACCCCTTCCGTTTGGTCGGGACGGTTGATGGCATAAACAGGCAGATGAAGATCATGCCATTCCACCGTTTTCACTTGCGTATCACTATCGAGTGCAGATAGAACAATATTTTGCGGCAAGAGCATGGGGTTTTTACCATGACACTCAATAATATAAGCATCAATAAAACCTGTTGATACTGTAATCAGATATTGCAATTCTTGCTGACTGATTTGCTCATTCATGCTCTTTGAAACATTTGCATTCATTTATTTACCCCTGCTTTTCAGCCAATAACTGCTGAATGTTGGCAAGTAATTCTGCCTCTTGGAATGGTTTGCCCATGTAGTGTGTCACGCCCAAGCTGAAAGCACGTTCACGGTGTTTTTCACCCGTACGCGATGTAATCATAATAATCGGCAAGTTCTGGTGAATTTCATGGTGACGAACCAAGTTCGTTACTTCGAAACCATCCATACGTGGCATTTCAATATCCAGCAACATCAAGTCTGGTTTAACGCTCTCCAGCTGCTCCATCGCATCGACACCGTCTTTAGCAGTCACAATATCAAAGCCTTGGCGCTCTAATAAACGCGATGTGACCTTACGAACCGTGACCGAGTCATCCACAATCATCACTAAACGACGTGTATCCTGATGGCGACCAAAGTCACGATGATCTGCTGCATGCGTCACACGCTTGGTACTTAAAATCTGACGTGCAATGTTCTGACCATCTAAAATCAAACACACATGGCCATCACCCAAAATCGTTGCACCCGCAATTGCACCAATGCTGGCAAACTGTTGTCCAACTGGCTTCACTACAATTTGCGCACGTGAACCAATGAGCTGATCAACCAATAAGGCAATGGTTTGTCCACTATTGCCTTTAATCAATAACACCGGCAATGAATGTCCAATATTACTCAAACGCGGAATCGGCTGATTGGATAAAAACTCAGATAAATAGCGCAATTTATAACTCACGCCATCAATTTTGAATTGGTCATCTTTGCTGTGGAAATACTGATCCAATGCTGTTGGAGCAATACGCACAATACGATCAATCTGCGCCAATGGAATCGCATATTGTTGATCACCGGCTTTCACCATCAACGCATCACTCACCGCTACCGTAGTCGGTACGCGAATAATGAAGGTTGTGCCGAAACCAATTTCCGATTCAACCGTGACATGTCCACCCAGTGCTTTAATTTCACTTTGTACCACATCAAGACCGACACCACGTCCAGAAATTTGCGTCACTTCTTTGGCCGTACTGAAACCCGGATGGAAAATAAACTGTAAGATTTCCTGTTTATCTAGCACTTGATCAGCTTTAATTAAACCTAGGTTTAGCGCTTTCGCTTTAATCGTGCTTTCATCAATACCCTTACCATCATCTTTAAAGCTGACGATAACATCTGTACCTTGACGACTAATGTTCAGTTCAATTTGGCCTGTCGCTGATTTTTTCGCAGCGCCACGTTGTTCCGCATCTTCAATACCGTGGTCGATTGCGTTACGTAGCATATGCTCAAACGGCGTAACCAAACGTTCAAGAATCGTACGGTCTAATTCACCTTCTGTGTTATGGACGACCAGTTCCGTTGGACGGTTTAAGGTTGATGCAGTCTGACGCACAATACGCTGCAAACGCGGCAACATACGGGAGAACGGTACCAAACGTGTCCGCATTAAGCTTTCTTGAATCTCTGCTTGAATACGGGATTGTTGTAATAACAAGCCTTCCGCATCACGAATTTTCTCAGCCAAAGTGCTCTTAAAGTCGACCAAATCCGAAGCTGATTCGGCTAAGGATTTAGACAATTGATTCAGCGATGAATATTGGTCCATTTCCAAGGGGTCAAAGTCTGCGTAGCGCGAGTTTTCAGAACCATGCTTCGCAATAATTTGACTCTCAAGCTCGCCTTCCATTCGACGTAACTGATCTGCCAAACGCTTAATTGCAAGCTCCATCTCGTTCAACGTATTGCCGAGTTGACCTAAATCCATTTCAATACGTGAACGGTTAATTGCATTTTCACCTGATAGGTCGATCATTTTTTCAACCAAATCAGCTGAGATACGGATCATCTCATTACCGCCATCCAAGTGAGTCGTTTCTTTCCACTCACCCAGCATTGCTGGCGGCTCAGTACCATCACCCTGCACAAACTCAAAACTTGGTACCGCATTGAGTAAATCAATTTGAGTTACACGCGTTGGTAATTGCGCAATCACATCCACATAGTCAATAGATGCTAAGCTGTTTTTCAGACCATCATAATTACTAAAATCACGTTTGAAGATGGCTTGTTTTAACCATTCAAATGCAGTCTGCAATAATGGGTCATACACGTTTGAACTGAAATTATGTACAGCAAATTGCTCAAATGTAGTTTCTAGCTCATAAGCAATCGCACCAACGGGTTCATTCTCCGCCATACGCGCGCCGCCTTTTAAGCTGTGCGCAGCACGTTGCAATTGTAGTAACACACTACGGTCACTACGTTGTTCAGTCCACTGTTTCAGTAAACCATCCGTAGTTGCTAAAATTTCTTCAGCTTCTTCCAAGAAGGTTTCTTCTACTATTGATAACAGACTAGCGGCTTCTTCAACAGCGCTGACTACTTCTTCTTGTGCAAGTGGCGGAGTACCCAGCTGTTCAACTACAGCAACGTCAATATTTTCATCTGTACTTGCCGTTTCAGTCGCAGTTGCTGACTCAACCGCAGCTGCCTCAGCTTCAATTATGCTATCTATATTAGATAAAGGTTCTTCAACTGCCGCAACAAACGCTTCAACTAAAGGCTCGGATACTGTAGTTGTAACAGTCGTACCCTCAACTAAGCTCTGAATGTTATGCAGTACATTGATCGTCGCTGTTGCTGGATAATCAACCTTATCGGTACGAATGACCTGAATTCGGTCTGCGACGTCATCCTGTACTAAGCGAATGATGCTGATCAACTGTGGCGTTGTGGCTATTTGCTGACGAATCACACGCTCATAAATAGACTCTAATTCGTGTGCAATCGAACCAATAAAAGGTGCAGAAATCATATTGGCACCACCTTTTAAGGTGTGCAAATAACGCATTAAATTATTGAGTGCCGCGGTATCATTGCCATTTTTAGACCAAGTATTAAGATCCTGATCCATCCCCATCAATAATTCTTCAGCTTCTTCCAAGAAGATATCAAGCAAATCATCATCAAAATTGGTATTGGCCGTATTCGATTGCTTGTACTGATGATCCGATGCAATTTGCTGCGAAATCTGCGCAAGATCAAGGCTTGGTTGTAAAGTATTTTCAGAAACAATAGCCTCAGCAACAGGTTCAATTACCGTCGTCGAAGTCGATTCAACATCTTGCTGTACGAAGGCCATTAATTCATTCAGAACTTTATGCACTTCTTCAGTCAGAATGACGCGCTGACCCGCAGCTAAAGTGTCAAATAAATGGATAAATTCTTGATGTGCCTGACCAAATAACTCGTATGCATAATCTACATTGAGTAATTCAGGCTTTTCCAGTAAGGCTTGATAACCTGCATATAGCTCAAAAGTAAAATCATGAATTCCTTGAGCAGCACGGTTATTGGTAAATTCCAGCAATTGTTTTGCTTGTTCACCTAAGTGCTGAATATAGTCTGGATATTCAACTTTAGCCCGCTGATCAAACTCAAACTCGGCATCAAGCAACAGATCAATATTTAACTCGATCAGCTTCGAGACCATACCTTGTGGGTTTAGCTCATCATCTACGTCTTCAATACTGAAACCATAGTTATCCCAAGCCGTAGTGAACGTGGCGTAAATCACGTCAAGCTGTTCGTTCGTACCACGCCCAAGCACGTGTAAATAGTCACGTACAAATTCAGCATATTGAGTGAGTAAAGAGATTTCCTTCGAGGTAGAAACGATCTCTTCTTGAACCAAGGTTTTAAATAGATTTTCGACTTTTGAGCTGGCATTAAAGACATGCTCAATTTGCGCCATAGACGAACTACCGCGCAATGTATGTAAAGCACGGATTAAACCATTGTAATCTTGTACTTTGGCTTCATCTGCATTTAAGAAGTGGTCGATAGTCGCTAAATGATCTTCCGCCTCTTCAATGAAGATCGCTAAAGTTTCTTCTAGGACATCATGCACTTGATCATCCTGCTCAGAAACGTCTGCAACTTGTGGCTCAGAGTCAATCACTTCAATATCGCTCAGCTCTAATCCCGTCACGACATCATTACTATTTAGATGATTAGGCAGTTGTAGCAACTCTTCTAGAGCAGGTTCTAAACTTTGATTTTGTTGTAATTGTTGTCCAATTAAAACCAATGGACGAAGATCAAGATCAATTTCCTGTACCGCTTTGAATATAGGATACAGTTTAAATTGAAACAGTTTGAATACTGTTTTAGCAAATTTTTGAACCGTTGCTGTAAGCGGTACAGCCCCTGAAATCACACGGTTTAAGGTGTCTTCAACTGCCCACGCCGTTTCACCTGCTGACTTTGCCCCCACCATACGACCAGAACCTTTTAAGGTATGGAAGTGACGACGTATGCTCAACAAGGTTTCTTGATGTGTCGGTTCAGCGTACCACTTTTCAAATAATGGATCTAACTCAACGAAGATTTCTTCAATTTCTTCAACAAAAATTTCAAGAATTTCTGCATCTTGATCTAGATAACTATCTTCCGGAAGCGTTGTCGTTTCAACTAAATGTTTTAATATTTCTTTCATAGCTAAGGCTTCTTGCGTTGTCAGCTACCCAAAAAGGTGCATAAACTTCATTATAACCATCGTCCCAAACCAGTCTTTTTGCTCAAGCTAATTGGGTTGATGTGTATCCTGATTCTGGTATGCCACTCAAGCGATGAGCAGCATACCTCCCCCAAAGCAAGCGCTTAATCAGGCAGTTTAAAGTCTGTTACAGACTCACGTAACGCTTCCGCCATGTTCGCAAGTTCAGAGACTGAACGTGCTGTATCGAACGTCGCAGTGGTGGTTTGTGAGGTAATTTCTTGTACGACATTCATCGTAGTTGCAATATGACCTGCAGACGCGGATTGTAGCTTTGCTGCATCCGAAATGTTTGCAATCAATTTCGCCAAATTACCCGATACGTTTTGAATCTCATCCAGTGCAACACCCGCATCCTTAGATAAGTTCGCACCGCGTACAACCTCAGACGTGGTTTGTTCCATCGAAATTACAGCTTCGTTGGTATCGGTCTGAATAGTTTTTACCAGTGTTTCAATCTGCTTGGTTGCTGAAGCTGAACGCTCTGCAAGACGCTGTACTTCATCTGCAACCACGGCGAAACCACGACCTGCTTCACCTGCCATCGATGCTTGGATCGCTGCGTTTAAAGCCAAGATGTTCGTTTGGTCGGCAATATCGTTAATCAAGGCAACGATGTTACCAATCTCTTGTGAAGATTCACCCAAACGTTTAATACGTTTAGAGGTTTCTTGAATCTGCTCACGAATGATATCCATACCTTCAATTGAACGGTTTACAACGTTCGCGCCATTTGCAGCAATTTTTACTGAACGTTCTGCTACCACCGCTGATTCTTCAGCGTTTGAAGATACTTGGTCAATTGACATTGCCATTTCGTTAATCGCGGCAGATGCACCCGCAATTTCTTGCGCTTGGTGTTCAGATGCTTCGGCTAACTGGTTGGTAATCCCCTGCGTACTTGCCGTATATTGTGCAACCTCTTGAGAAGTTTCGGTAATACGCGAAACAAGGTCTCGTAATTGGTCAATTGCGAAGTTAATCGAGTCGGCAATTGCACCCGTGAAGTCTTCAGATACCGTTGCATATGAACGTAAATCACCATCTGCAAGATCGGCAATCTCATCCAGTAAACGTAAAATCGCGTTTTGGTTACGGTCATATTCATCTTGTAGACGAGATACACGTTTTTTATCTGATTCACCACGAAGTACGAGTAATTTAAATACACAGAATAAGAAGGCAATCAGGGCTAGAATTAGACCTAATGCAGGGATCGCAATCGCTAAGCCTGTACCACCAGATAATTTATTTAAATTGCTTAACAAAGCATCTGACTGTTCAAAAATCGATGATGACGCTTGGCGTACTTTAACGATTTGTGATGAGTTCTTTAAGACGGTTGCTGCTGCTGACTTCAGTACATCATCATATTCAGATTGAATACTGGTTAAAGAGTCACGCATTTCAGGGTCATTAATACGCTCTACACCTAAGTCCGCACTACCATTTAACTGTGCGTTTAGGTATGACGCGAAGGTTTCTGTATCTGAGCTAAAGTCATCCGCAGACTCACGCGAGTTGGCTGAACCCGTTAATACCGAACCAATTGAACGTAAAATACGTTCTGCAATGAATACTTGGTTTTTTGCAATCACGACTTGGTTGGCTGGCACATTTTGACGTGCCATTTGGTCAACCATTAAGTTATATTCGGCCTGAATCCCCGGAATACTTTCACTAATCGCAATGTTGGTATCGTAAAGTTGGTTAATGATTTTTTGTTGAGATGCAATTAAATCAATATTTTCAGAAACTTTTTTCCACTGTGCATCTACTTCACGCAGTGCATCTGTACTCGCGTGAATATCTTTTACAGTTTCTAAGTTTTCAGCAAAAGACTTTTGTGATTCTCTCAGTTTTTTAATGGCTTCAGGTGTACCTGATGCTGTTGCTTCAGTTGCCTGACGCGAAATCGTTTGCGATAAAAGACGTAAGTCACCCAAGCTACGGGTGAATTCGTTATTTCGAGGTACGCTATAGAATAGGTACAACAGTAAGAAAATTGCCAGTACGATACAAAATGCCGCACCCAAAATTAATGGCTTGGACTTTTCACTATCACCAAATACACGTGAAAACTGTTCCGTCTGTGATTGAAGTTTTGCTACTAAAGCATTTCCACCTGAGCGGTTACTGCTTCCATCCGTATTTTTCTTTTTAAGTTTAAAGCCCATGCAGCTTCTCCCCGATTTACGCCCTTATAATTTCGCGCGCGACAATGATATTAATTTATAAATTTTATAGATGCGTTCATATACTTTGGATTGTCTAATAAGCGACTGAATAAGAAAACATGCCATTGTTGGTTGTGTTGGTGAAAATACCCTTGGCAATATTCTTTTAAATTTCGATCTAAATCTTCGTGTTTAGAAAAGAAACTTTTCTTATTAAAGTGCTGAATCCCCAGAACTTGATCTACAACTAAACCGACATAGTGGTCATTGTGACTAATACAGAGTACTTTTTGAGTCGGTGAATACGCACTGCGATGCCCTGATACATAGTGCGCTAAATCGGCAACAGAAAGTAAACGTCCTCGAATATTGGCCAAACCCACAACCCAAGGCTGAGTATTTGGCACTAAGGTATATTTCGGAGGATAAATCACCTCTGCAACTTCACCTAATGGCGCAACGAAATATTGCCCCATCATCTCAAAAGCAATGCCCGACCAGCGGTTTACCTCATTTTCGTTTGAAACGTAGTTTTTATTACCACGTTTAGCAAGTCGAAGTAATTCGATAAATCCATTTGCTGCCATAGAGCTTATCCTGCGTTCAGGTGTTGCTTAATCACATCAATCAATTGGTTTTCATCAACAGGCTTGGTTAAATAATCACATGCACCTTGACGCTTACCCCATACACGGTCTGTAGCCTGATCTTTAGTACTGACGATCACTACGGGAATGTGTTTTGTTGTTGCGCCACGCGCAATTTGACGAGTTGCTTGGAAGCCATTAACGCCTGGCATCACCACATCCATCAACACAAGATCAGGAAGTTCAGCTTGAGCCATGGTTACACCATCGGCACCATTCGACGCTTCAATCACTTCAAAACCGTGTTTCCCCAAAATTTCTTTAAAGCGGAATGTCTCTGTAGGTGAGTCATCCACAATTAAAATACGCGCCATAATTTTCCCCCAATTACACTTATATTATTTATGCTGAGACGTGATTACGAATCGCATTTAATAATTCATCTTTACTAAACGGCTTTGTTAAATACTCATCTGAACCGACAACACGCCCTTTGGCTTGGTCAAATAGACCATCTTTGCTAGAGAGCATCACGACAGGAATATTTTGATAATTTTGTGAATTTTTGATTAATGCACACGTTTGATAGCCATCTAGTCGTGGCATCATAATGTCGACAAATACGATATCAGGATTGGCTTGAGCAATTTTTGACAATGCGTCAAAACCATCGACTGCAGTCACCACTTCACAACCTTCGCGTTGCAATAATGTTTCGGCTGTACGACGAATGGTTTTTGAATCATCAATGACCATTACTTTTAGATTCTGGAATTTATCGTCCATTTAATATGACCCTTCCCATTTTTAGAATGTTTGTAGAAACAGATTCGTAGACGCTTTACAAGTTACGTACACTTTTAACATATATTTACTTATATTTTCAACGAACAGTTTCCGCATAAAACCACACTTCATCTTCTTTTTAAGAACAGCTTCACACTTTCCTATACCCGTCGATTTTTTTTTGACTGATTATATTTTTTATTCCTAAATTTAGGACTAATATAGCACTATTTATTGCTTGTAAATAAGTAATTTAGTCAACTTTAAACTGGGGGTATCGATGTTTAGGGAGTTTAATCACAAACTTGCTTTGATCGTGAAAAAAAGGATGACTGCGAAAGTCATTTTGCTGGCTTTGCTAAGTTTGCAGACCATCTCGATTATGGCCGATCCACCTAAAGCGGTCTGGTATCGATATTACGACAGTAAAGGCATCGCAAACGTCAGTAGCAGTGTCACTCCCAACCATATTCGTTATGGTTATGAAGCACTCGATAGCAACATGCAAGTGATTCAACGGGCTCGTCCATACAACGCAGAAAAAGATGCGCAGTATGCGCCACAACGTGCAGCAGCAGCCAAGCAACGCGAGTCAGATCTTAAATTAAAACGCGCTTATACCAACAGTCAAGTCGCCACTCAAAAACGCAATACTGCCCTTTCCTATATTTTAAAACAGATTAAGTTCCAGCAAGATGAATTAAAACAATTACAGAATGACCGTATTGGATTCTTACGCCAAGAAAAAGAAAACATGCGTAAAGGCAAAAGCAATCCGAAACCGCTCCAAGATATGATTGATTATAATTCCAAAAATATTGTGATGAAAAAAGAGCAAATACAATCGTTACAAAGTCACTATCGTAATACCAAGGCTGAATACGACAGAATTATTGCTCGTTTAAAAACCCTTGAATAATCTGCGTTTTATTTACAGTATGCTGACTTTCGCCGCTAGACCAAAGGATTTGACTCAATGCAGGCTGCACCATGTATAAAAACAAATTAAGCCGCCAAGTGCTCCCTATTTTAAAACTCAGTCCGCTGTGTTTGTGTTTACTCCTCTCTGCCTGCCAAAAACAAGACGAACCCACCTCCCCTACTTCGTCTACAGCTAAAATCGAGCTGATAGCACAAGACTTGGTTCAGTTCCAAGAAGGGCCTTCTATCCAACGTACCGCCTTTACTGGTACTATTCGCGCCGTCAACCAAAGTTCCATTCAGGCTCAAGTGACAGCGACAGCAACCGCAGTTTCAGTTCAAGTTGGTCAAACCGTTCAAAAAGGGCAAGTGCTGGTTCGATTGAACAATCAAGATAATGCTGCGCGTCTTGCCCAAGCTCAAGCCAATCTTGCATCAACCCTAGCCCAAGCCAATCTTGCAAAAAGCATGGTTCAAAGAAAAAAACGTTTACTCGATCAGGGCTTTATTTCTAAAGTGGAATATGAACAAAGCCTTGTAGACTATCAAGCTCAATTAGAAAGTGTTCGCGCACAACAAGCCAATGTCGATATAGCCGAAAAAGCGGATAGCGATGGCACTATTTTAAGCCCGATTTCAGGGGTTATTACTCAACGTCAGGTAGAACCTGGACAAACAGTATCCGCAGGACAAACCCTTTTTGAAATCATTGACCCGAGTCATTTAGAAATACAGGCCAAAATTCCAAGTGATCTACAAGCCGCTTTAAGTTTGGGAGAAAAAATTGAATATCGGCTGCAAGGCAATCCCCAAAAACTGACAGCCAAGCTTACGCGTATTTCCCCGATTGCAGACCCCGCAAGCCGTCAAATTGAGTTTTTTGCTCAGCCAATTGAAAGTATTAATTCATTGAGTATCGGGACCTTTGTGGAAGGCGATATACTTGGTTCACAGTCCATCACAGGGCAAATTATCCCGCTTGATACCATTCAGGATATACAAAACTCACCTTATGTTTGGGTGATTCGCCACAATAAAATTGAGCGTATTCACATAAAAGTATTGGAACAACGCTATAGCAACAACAGTGCTGTGGTAAAGGGACTACAAACTGGCGACCGTATCAGTCGCATAAAGTTTAATGAAAAAGATTTGCATCAAATGGTGACAATCAATCCAGAAAAATAAGAAAAGGTTGTTGCTATGTGGTTAACCCGTATTAGTGTGAAATATCCTGTTTTTACCATCATGATGATGTTTTGCCTGATGGTTTTAGGCTTAGCCTCTTGGCAAAGAATGGGGGTTGAGGAGTTCCCTGATGTCGATTTCCCCTTCGTGGTGGTTTATACCACCTATCCAGGCGCATCCCCTGAAACAGTTGAGTCTGAAATCACCAAAAAAATGGAAGATCAAATCAATACCATTTCAGGATTAAAACAGGTCATTTCTCAGTCTAGCGAAGGCTTATCGACCATTATTGCTGAATTTGATCTCGATGTTTCTTCTGCTATAGCCGCGCAAGATGTCCGCGATAAAATTGCACCGGTCACCGCTCAATTTCGAGACGAAATTCAAGACCCGATTGTTGAACGTTACGACCCTTCTGCCAATGCCGTGATGTCGATTGTATTTGAATCACAAAACATGTCACTAAAAGAGCTCAGTTCTTATTTGGATCAGCGCATCGTTCCACAGTTTAGAACCGTTTCTGGTGTCGGGACAGTCAACTTATTGGGTGATGCCCAGCGACAAATTCGCATACAGATTGAACCCCACAAATTACAAAGTTTTGGGATTGGTATTGATCAGATCATCAACACGCTAAAAGCTGAAAATGTCGAGGTTCCGGGTGGAACGTTGAAACATGGTAACAGTGAACTTGTGGTCGAAATTAAGTCTAAAGTGATTCATCCTTTAGCCTTCGGCGATTTGGTGATTGCCAATAAAAATGGTGTACCGATTTATTTACGTCAAGTTGCAAGCATTTCAGACAGCCAAGCCGAACTTGAGTCAAGTGCCTATTTAGATGGTAAAACCGCTGTTGCGATTGATATTTTACGCAGTTCCGATTCAAATGTAATTGACGTGGTCGACGGCACTTATGAGACCTTAGCAGATATTCAAAAACAGTTACCTAAAGGCACCACAGCAAAAGTCGTGGTAGATTCATCCAAAGGCATTCGTAACAGCATCACCGATGTTGCACGTACGATTATTGAAGGTGCAGCACTAGCCGTTTTGATTGTCTTGCTGTTTTTAGGTTCATTCCGTTCCACCGCCATTACAGGCATGACCCTGCCGATTGCCCTCCTTGGCACTCTGACGTTTATTTGGATCTTTGGCTTTAGCATCAATATGATGACCTTACTGGCACTATCACTCAGCATTGGTCTACTGATTGATGATGCGATTGTGGTACGTGAAAATATTGTGCGACATGCAGACATGGGCAAAGACCCTGTCACAGCAGCCCTTGATGGGACCAAAGAAATTGGACTCGCTGTTTTAGCCACCACCTTAACCATTGTTGCGGTGTTCTTACCTGTGGCATTTATGGGCGGTATTATCGGGCGCTTTTTCTATCAGTTTGGCGTAACCGTCAGTACTGCTGTGCTGATCTCCATGTTTGTCAGCTTTACTTTAGATCCAATGCTATCTGCGCATTGGGCTGAACAGCAAAATCCACATAAGCCACCCAATCGAGTTAAACAATTTTTCAATTGGATTTCTGGCAAACTAGATAATCTCAGCCATGGCTATGAGAAATTACTCAAGCTTGCTCTGCGCTTCCGACTCATCACCCTCATGATTGCTGTGGCTTCACTGTTCGGTGCATTAGGCTTATCTAAACTGATTGGAACAGAGTTTGTCCCTGTTCCAGATAAAGGTGAGATTCGGATTAAGTTCGAAACACCTGTCGATGCATCTTTGGAATATTCACAAGCCAAACTACTGCAAGTCGATAAAATTATTCAGCAGCACCCTGACGTTCGAGCAACTTATGCGGTGATTAATGGCGTTACGGATCGTGGTAAAAATCATGTCAGTATTCGTGTAACCGTTACGCCACGCACAGAGCGTAAGAAAAGCTTAACCAACTTAAACAATGAGTTCCGCCAACGCCTACAACAAGTGGGTGGCATTACTGTGACCTCAATTGCCTCCGCAGATGAAACGGTATCGGGCGGACAAAAGCCAGTGATGATTTCCATCAAAGGTCCAGACCTAGCTGAATTGCAAAAAATATCAGACCGCTTTATGGCAGAAATTGCGCAAGTCAAAGGCATTGTCGACTTGGAAAGCTCACTTAAAGCCCCTAAACCGACTTTAGGTGTGCATATTAATCGGGTCTTAGCCAGCGATTTGGGCCTATCGGTCAACCAAATTTCCAATGTCATTCGACCACTGATTGCAGGGGATGATGTCACCACATGGCAAGACAACAAAGGTGAAACCTATGACGTTAACCTGCGCTTAACTGAAAATGCACGTAGCTTACCTAGTGATGTACAAAACCTTTACCTCACATCGCAAAAAACGGATGCCAATGGTCAAGCTTTATTGATTCCCCTTTCTAGTGTTGCGCATTTAGAGCAAAGTCTGGGGGCATCGCAGATTAATCGTCGCGATCTAGCAAGGGAAGTCTTAGTTGAAGCCAACACTGCAGGTCGACCTGCAGGTGATATTGGTGCAGATATTAAAAAAATTGAAGACAACTTTGACCTTCCAGCAGGTTATAGCTTTGACACACAAGGTTCAAACAAAGACATGGCTGAATCCGCAGGCTATGCCATGACCGCTATCACCTTATCGATTGTTTTTATTTATATTGTGCTAGGTTCGCAGTTCAATAGTTTTATTCACCCTGCGGCGATTATGGCTTCCCTGCCACTATCATTGATTGGGGTATTTTTAGCACTCTTCTTATTTAACTCCACCATGAACTTGTTTTCTATTATCGGTATTATCATGTTGATGGGTCTGGTGACCAAAAATGCAATTCTATTGATCGATTTCATTAAAAAAGCCATGGATCACGGCGTTGATCGTTATCAAGCGATTATTGATGCGGGTAAAACACGTCTACGCCCTATTTTGATGACTACTAGTGCTATGGTGATGGGCATGGTGCCTCTGGCTTTAGGACTAGGTGAAGGGGGAGAACAAAGCGCACCGATGGCACATGCAGTGATCGGCGGTGTCATTACATCGACACTACTAACCTTGGTAGTGGTTCCTGTGATCTTCACCTATTTAGATGACTTTAAGAACTTTATGCTGCGTCAAGTACGTAAAATCATGTCATAATAATCAACATTTTTCTGAGGTGGTGTCGACATGCCTCCTCATTTTTTATCGTATAATCTTTGACTTTCAAAGTTTAAAATTTTAGGACAGTTTCCATGCGCGCGAGTCGCTTTTTATTTGCAACGTTAAGAGAAACCCCAAATGACGCAGAAGTGATTTCACATCAACTAATGCTACGTGCTGGGATGATTCGTAAATTGGCTTCAGGTTTATATACTTGGCTGCCGATGGGCGTTCGCGTATTAAATAAAGTTGCAGCGATCGTTCATGAAGAAATGAACAATGCGGGTTCACTCGAAGTCCTGATGCCCGTAACTCAACCAGCATCTTTATGGGAAGAATCTGGTCGATATGTCCAATACGGCCCGGAACTGCTTCGTTTCAAAGACCGTCACGGCAACTCTTTCGTGCTTGGTCCTACCCACGAAGAAGTCATAACCGATCTTGCGCGCAATGAACTCAAAAGCTATAAACAATTGCCTGCAAACTTCTATCAAGTACAAACCAAATTCCGTGATGAAATTCGTCCACGTTTTGGTGTAATGCGTTCACGTGAATTTATCATGAAAGATGCTTATTCTTTCCACGCAAACCAAGAATCACTGCAAGAAACCTATGACATCATGTATGGCGCGTACTGCAAAATCTTTAGCCGTTTAGGTTTAGATTTCCGTCCAGTACAAGCAGATACAGGTTCAATTGGTGGTTCAGGCTCACATGAATTCCACGTATTAGCATCAAGTGGTGAAGATGATATCGCCTTCTCGACTGAATCTGAATATGCGGCAAATATTGAAATGGCTGAGGCTATTTTAGTCGGTGAACGTGCAGCGCCAACCAAAGCATTAGAAGTGGTCGATACACCAAATCAAAAAACCATTGCAGACGTCTCTAACTTCTTAAAATCTGATCCTGCACACTCTGTAAAAGCCTTGTTAGTACAAGGTATTGCAGCCGAAGAAGGCCAAGCAACACCGGTAGTGGCATTGTTCTTACGTGGCGATCATGAGCTAAATGAAATTAAAGCCGAGAAGCATCCGCGCATTGCATCACCATTAACTTTTGCAACAGAAGAACAACTTGCTGCACTGGGTTTAACCGCTGGTTTCTGTGGACCACAAGGCTTGGTAGAAAAAGGCTTAACGGTCATTGTCGACCGTGCTGCATCGGTACTGTCTGACTTTGTTGCAGGTGCAAATGAGGTTGATAAACACGTGACAGGTCTCAACTGGGAACGTGATGCACAGTTCACTGAAGTTTATGACTTACGTAATGTGGTTGAGGGTGATCCATCTCCAGACGGTAAAGGTACGCTGCAAATTAAACGTGGTATCGAAGTGGGGCATATTTTCCAACTCGGTCAAAAGTACTCAGAAGCTTTGGGTTGTAAAGTTCTAGGTGAAGATGGTAAACCATTTACGGTAACCATGGGTTGTTACGGTATTGGTGTAACACGCGTGGTTGCCTCTGCAATTGAGCAAAACTTTGACGAAAAAGGCATTATTTGGCCTGCGGCAATTGCACCGTTTGAAGTTGCCATTGTGCCTATGAATGCACATAAGTCTCCACGTTCTTTAGAAGCAGCTGAAGCACTGTACGCTGAACTTACGACAGCAGGTTATGATGTTTTACTGGATGATCGTAACGAACGTCCAGGTGTGAAATTCTCTGACCTAGAGCTTACAGGTATTCCTCACCGTATTGTGATTGGTGAGAAAGGCCTAGATGCTGGTACTTTTGAATATAAAGGCCGTCGCGATGCTGAATCTGTAAACATTTCTAAAGACGAGTTATTGGCGAAAATTGCAAAATAATTCATTTTAGATTAAAAAAAATCCCGCGTATATCGCGGGATTTTTTATGAAAATTTAATTAGCAGAATTTTAAACCACCGTAACAGTTCGATCGAAAGTTTTGCCCTTGTAAGCTTAAATTAGTCAATGGGAAATCTAAAGTTGTAGAATTCATTGGAACATTACCAACTGCTAAGTCACTCCCCAAAGCACACTGAAAAAGTAAATCTCCACATGGCCGTGGATGCTCAGTTAAATCTTTATTAATGCCCGCAATGGTTTGTTTTAAGACTTCATTGGTAATTGCTACTTTAGTGGTTGGGCTTAAGCTGCCTAGCTCAACTTCATCCTCCATCGCTAGCCACCATCCTTTATTCGCACCAACTGCAGCCCCTGTCCATAAGATATCTTGTGATTGCAAGGATAGTGATGCAGGGTTGTTTAAATACAGCGCATGTATTAAACCTAAACTCTGATTCACAGTGATATCGGTTTTTAATCCCGTGATATTCCCTGTTACCTGTTTATTCAGAGGCACGCCGCCGAGTACTGTTGCAGTAAGAGGACCTGAGAAATTGATTTGTCCAACAGTACCGCTTCCTTTTAAAGTTACATCTTTCATTCGAGTTCCTGACACAATTGTCGAATTGATAGTAAAAGGTGCTGTGGTTGAACTCAGGGTTAAATTATAATTATCGGATGTGTAATCCAATGTTGTCGGAATAAATAAAATTGTTCCTGTAACCTTCCCTTTAATTTGTAAACCCGTATCTGCATACGTCATAGTACGAGCTTCTGTTACAGCAGTACCTGAAGCTGTTTTAGTTTTCATATATCCACTAAAGGTATTAATTCCATTAGGTATCGCATTATTATTTACATCTACATCATTATTGGTACCTAATGTCATCAAACCTTTAATCTTTTCAGCACTGACACGAAAACCAAGTACTTCACGTGTTGCGGCTGAAGTCGGATTTTTAATGGCAAACTGAATAAATGGATTTGTGATTAATGCCGAAGTTGCTGCGCGCTGATCCGATGTATAGTTCGCATCATCAGGTAGTCCACTTAAAGAAATATGATCGATATCAATATCACAACTGTTGGCTCGAATGGAATTGTTGTCGCCACCGCACCCCAACTGAAGCTTCTTAATATTGGCATTCAGCTCCAATTCTGCACTTAGAGCCAACTTATAAAAACCAATGTTTGATTGGTTATATGTTTTCCCTTGTGCATCGGTTGTATTCGTCCCCTGCTGAAACTCTAGATTCATCAAAGATTGACCTTCAACTTCTGACAACTCCTCGTCATTTAAAGCGGTCATCGCATAACTTTGACTCAAGCCTAATGTTGCTGTGATTAGAATTGAAATTAAAGACTTATTCATTTTATTTATTCCTTGTCATCCTTTTTAGCGCGGCGTAATCCCTAATGTGCTACGCATAGCCCCACCCGTAATGGCAATATCTGCAACCTTCTGCATGGTACCCGTTGGAGACAATGCAACCTCCGTTCTAAAGGCAGTTCCTTGTCCACCTGCTAATGCCTTATGGTTAAATTGCACTTGATTGTCTATGACAACTGAGTCCTTTTGCATATGAATTTTTCCATTCAAACCTAGGTGACCTTGCATTTTGTTTAAGTTAAAACTTGAGGTTTTTGTTGCTGTTCCATTACTGTCGGTATTACTGAGGCTAATAAAACTTCCTTTTTTACTTTCATTACTCAGGTCTGTGCTACTCAACGTATTAAATTCAAAATTAGACTTAAATGAGAGGTAATTGCTTTGTGGTGTCCCACCTACAGCCTCAAGCCCTGGAATAATAAAGAGTTCGCCTTTACCATCTAACATAAAAGCAATCGATGCGAGAACATCATCTTTTTTTGCAAAGTTATTAATCGGCACGACTTCTTTGGCGCAGCTATCCACCCCTGCTGGACAGTTATATAGTGCACCCGGAAGCTGCCCGATTGCGATTTCCGCATTGGCAGCAAACAATAAGCTATCGGCTTTGATATAGATTTCATTTTCATTAAAACCAATCACACCATTGGCTTTAAAATATGAGTCAATATTACGTAAGCCTGTATAGTAGTTAACTTCTTCGCCATGCTTACTCATCGCACCATCAATGACGATAATAGACGTTGTTTTAGGGTTACCTTGACTATCTTCACCGTAACCATCAGTTGATACCGCGATGTCATAGCCCAACCCATCCTTCACTGTTCCAGCGGTATTGGTATATTTCTTGGCAAAAAATGCTGCATTGGCATTTAGGTTATAAATTGGAATACCTAAACCCCATGTTCCTTCGTTAGTATTGTTTACTGCAATCGAATTATCTGAAATAAAACGGGCTTTACGTGCAATAGCTTGAAAATCTAGCCCACGTACAGCAATAAAAGCCATATTTGAAGCATTGCCCGTTGGTGATGGGTTATAAATTAACTCATAGTTTTGTGCACCCAATATCGTCTTAATTTGGTCATTGACCACAAAACCCATTGAGTTAGTGCGAATGTTATTGATATAAATCTGGCCAAAATCAATATAAGCATTTTGACTGTTTATTGCTGAATTGGGGTCAGTAGAAGTACGTACATTGAGCGGTGATAAATTTGAAAACTCGATGGCGTAACTACCTGTACCAGTGTGTCCTAATTCAAACGTTGTTGGTGTGCTAGCACCAAGCAAACTATTCCCTGCACGGGTAAAGTCAGCCGATACATTTAAATGTAAGCCGCCCGCATTCTTAAAACCATAACCTGCAGATGCAACCACCTCATTTTCTTGAACATTACCGTTAACACGGTTGACCGTATTAAACTTAGCAACACCAGTTTGGTCAGCATTTAATGCGATCTTGCCATTGGTTAATGCACCCGATGCCCCTATCCGAATTAAGTTCCGGTGAGTCGAGTTTGCTGAGCCATAACGTAAATCAACGTTTAACCCCGGATTTGTGGTATTGCCTACACGGCTGTCATGTACATCTGTCTTATCTTCCACTCGACCTAAAACAACAATATTATCGCCAACACTGCCCTTTGAGGTGAGAACCACACCTTCCGTTTCATCGATATAGAGATATCCATCAGCAGATAAATTGAAGTTGAAATCTTTTAGGGTTAAATCTTGATTATTTTGTCCATAACTAATACTGGCATTCTGCAATTTAAAATCTAAATGCACCTTTGAGTCGCGGTTAAACAGACCATTCGTCGTTGCTAAGTACACTTCAAAAGGTGAAATAGTTGAAAGCTTAAAACTTCCTAAATTTTGATCCGTTTCACCCGTTCCACAATTCGGCGAACACATCAGCATGATTTGGGCAGCCGTTGCAGTAAAAGGTGACACACTTGCAGAGAGCTGAATGCCGACCCCTTGCGTACCATTGGCTAATTGTGTTGTTCCCACATCAAAATCGAGTTTGGTTTTAATGTTGTTATAACCAGTCGCCGTTTTCACTTCAATATTATGTAAACCCAGTTTTATCGGTGTTTTTCCGACTTCCGCTGGATCGACCCAATTCAATTGTTTAATGTCAACTTTTGAAGCTTCATGGGTAATTGAAATACCATCTTGACCCGTTACATCACTTAAAATCTGATCATTCAAAGCTTGTAATGCATAACTTTGATTCGCTGCACAGATACACAGTGTCAGAAGGTTTAGTTTTATTATTTTATGCATCTCAATATCCTTTTGAAACTATGTGTCTAACAGCGGCTACCCGCAGTGCCCGAGCAGTTATAGCTAAAGATTTTTAGATTTCCATCCAGATGTAAGTTTCCGTGAACATTTAAGCCCATAAAACCTTGTTCTTGACCTTTATCAAAAGTGGGTACAGTTTTACTCGTACCATAACTGTTATACGTTGAGGTATTGAAATATCCATTTTCACCACTTTCTACTGAAAGGCTGGCAAAACCTAAGTTACGAATTTTAAGGGGCTTATCATCGAAAAATTTTAACAGCATCGCAGTTTGTGGCTTCCCTTCTTTATTCAGAATTGTGGTACCTTCCAGCGAAAATTTATCAATTTGCATGGTGCCTTGGAACTGCTTAAACACCAGCCATTTTCGTTGCCCATTTTCCTTATGATTATTTGGGGAAATGGCGATACGACACAGTTCTAATAAAGCGCAGTCCTGATTTGCGCGCATTTGATAATAGGCTTCAGTGACAATAGCTCGACCATTTGCATCTACACCATTGGTCCTAGAGATCGTATTTAAACTCATATCATTGGCATATTGGTGGTTGATCGACAAGGTTAAGCTCAAATCTGCACCGCCCTGTCCAGTCACACCGACCAGTTCCTTATTATCCAAGTCTACCAAACCCGCTTGAGACAACATGGATACAGACATCAACATGGTTACACATAATTTTTTCATCATGTCAGTATCCTATAGCCCTGTGGTCTTAATTTTTAAGTGTTGGATCAATACACCATCTATAGCAACCGAACCGAGATTTACAGGAACTGCTGTTCCAGTCCCGCGGAATACCACACCAGTAGATTGTGTCGCCGTATTGGCTTTAAGCGTATTGGTGGTCGGATCTCGTGTCACGCTACCAATCGAAATACTGCTATGTGTTGCGTTATTCCCTTGGTATTGAACCGCGCTAGTCCCTGCCCCAGTCTGAACAATATTCGAACCGCAATAGGCCACATTACAAGTTGATCCTTTATAGTCAGTGCTGCTTCCACCTTGTACATCTGGATAGTAGGTATAAATCTGCTTATAAATCTCAGGCACATTCGGAATACGCGTGACTTCAAGAATAATATTGCGTCCTTCCGAACCGACAACAAAAGGCTGATACATATTGCCCAAGACCAAATTAATATTTGGGCTATATAAATAAAGCCCCTCGCTCGCATCAAAAATTGGAGCCAATGAACGATCTAATGCAGGTGTGACTGCCGTACCGTCGTTGGTCGCAGCGGTGCTCAGTCGAAGAACTTTAGCATTCAATAGCGCTTTATTTGCGTCATCGTTGGTATAGACCAATCCAGATGGATCATCATTGGTATTGATCCGAAGTAAGGCTGCCATCCCAAAGGTTTTATTTTGCTGGTCTAAGGTAGATGCTTGAGTTTGAAACATACGCACCTGTGAGCCATTTAAACTCAATCCATTGGCAACCGCCTGTAAACGTATTCTTTGATTTAAACTTAAATCAGGATCCGCAGCCGCGTTGGTTGTTGTCGGTGCACCAGTGATAGGGTCCACTTTATTCTGAGAGTTCCAGCTACGTGAAAAAGCATCCCACCATAGACCTAATTTAATATTATTATCTGTGTCACTCGCTACAACCGCTGCTAAAGGCGCTTCCAGCCCTAGAAAACTTACATCTGAACTTGCATTCGACTGATGAAACTGTTTAATCCCCGTGGCTGTGCCAGCGCGAAATAACCAAGGATTAACATCGCTTCCCCATGTGAAGCCCTGATTACTGAAACGGCTATTGGCATCATTATCAGACCGCGAAAGCGCTAAACCATAAATAAAGATGTCTGCTTTGGTTCGTTTCGTGCTCAGATCATCTGCGTCGGTATACTTGGAATAGTTCTCACCCACAGGAATAATACGAATAAAGCCCGTGTCGTATTGTTGTGGATTGGCCACGCCACGGTTGTAGCTAGACGCCGTGGAGAGATCATTGGCCCCTTGAAACACCATCTTGAAGTTTTCAGGAAGTAACGCAATGCCTTCACCCGTAGTATCCGCTAGATATTCATCGGAAAGTGACTCAAGGGCAAATGTAGACTGCGCAAGCATGAGTCCGACAAGACTAGCTAAACAGGATTTTTTCAATCCTGCGGGATATATACGATTCGTCATCTCGACCATCCTTATTATTCGATGCTCCGCATCTTTATGTACTGCATCCTTTGCTTGGCATTCTACTCTGCGCACTATAATTTTTATTTGCGTCAACCAAAGCACTCTATTTCATAATTGATTATGCTGAAACTCAGCACAAATGCAAAACCAACTGTCCGATAATATTTATTTTCCGATGAATGAATTGACATAAAAAAAGCGGATCAATGATCCGCTTTCTTGAATATCAAAAACTTAGGTCTTCGGTAAAGTTACACCTGTTTGACCTTGGTACTTACCACCACGGTCTTTATACGATGTTTCACACACTTCGTCAGATTCGAAGAACAACATTTGCGCAACACCCTCACCTGCATAAATACGTGCAGGAAGATTGGTTGTGTTCGAGAACTCTAAAGTAACATGACCTTCCCACTCAGGCTCAAGTGGTGTGACGTTTACGATAATACCGCAACGTGCATAGGTCGATTTACCCAAACACACAGTCAACACATTACGCGGAATACGGAAATACTCAACGGTACGTGCTAAAGCAAATGAGTTTGGTGGAATAATACAAACATCAGCTTCAATGTCGATAAAACTTTTATCATCAAAGTTTTTTGGATCTACAATTGCCGAGTGAACATTGGTAAAAACTTTAAACTCACGTGCACAACGAACGTCATAACCATAGCTCGACACGCCATAAGAAATGAGTTTTTGACCATTTTCATCTAAACGAACTTGGTTTTCTGCATACGGTTCGATCATGCCGTGTTTTTCGCTCATTTCGCGAATCCAACGATCGGACTTAATAGCCATTTATTCTTTCCAAAAAAGCTTAATTTCAATAATTGCGTTGTACTTTAACTGAAATCGCTTTCAATGAAAATAAGCGCGTTTAAGTTCTCAAAATTTCTGTCTTTAATTACTAAATTAAAAACTTAAAATCGCAGAATAGCTCAGTGGAATCGAAAAACTCATCAAAACCAGCGACGCTGTTTTTTGCAGGTTGGATTGGTTCAGCCAACGAATTTTATTGCTCGCTAAAATTGACCCAATAAAAGTCCAAAAGAAAGCTATCGGAACAATCAACACCAAAAACAGCGACATATGTGACAAGTAATAATCCAGTTTTGTCCACGCAATAGTCGGGAAAATAGCAGAAGCAAATAACAATGCTTTAGGGTTCAATAATGTTGCCAAAAACAGTTCACGCGCCCGAATAGTCGGTTGATTAAAACTCACTTCAGCATCGGCTGTACGCCATAATTTGATGGCCAAATAAATGATATAGCTTGCGCTGAACAGTTTTAAAATAGTCGGCAATAAAGGCAAGTGTACGGACACTTTTCCAATAAGGAAGCCCCATGCCGTGATTGAAATGAGATAGCCAAAAGCTTCTGCTGGAATGAGACGCAAAGATTTACGAATACCGACTTGAATGCCCGAAGACGCAAGTAGGGTATTGGTTGGTCCTGGAGTTAAAAGAATGGTTATCACTAAACCAATAAAAAACCAAGTGACCATATTCACAGACCCACATATATATAGCTATAAGCGTAATGACTTGCCTTGCTGAAAGCAATCAAATTTAGTGAACCGTGATAACAGTTTTTTTAATTTTCATTCAATACTTAACATAAATAACGTATAAGACCCTTACCCAATCTAGCATTCATAAAAATGATGCCACATGCTTTATTCTTTTTTCAAATCAATGATTTTATAAATCAAATAGACATGCCTAATGAAAAAAAACTATTCAAATGATTTTTAATCAGTTACTTTTTAAAACATGCGTATTTTTATTCATCAATCTGATCACGCTAAGTCAAGGATAAAAGAGCCAAGTGAATGGCTTTGAAGATAATAAAACGAGGAAAAGTATATGAAAAAATGGACTCAACTCACGCTACTTTCAATTGCACTTGCAGGTCTAGGAGCATGCTCAAGTGACAATAAAACCGCAACTTCAGCCGATGCTCAAACCGAAACCAGTGCACAAGCATCCGACAAACTCCAAAGTAAATTTGTCAACATAGCGACAGGTGGTGCATCTGGGCCGTATAACGTGATTGGCACCAGTTTGGCTGAAATTTATAATAAAACCTACGGTGTAAATTCAAAAACCCAAACCACAGGCGCATCGGTAGAAAATCTTAACTTACTCAAACAGAAAAAAGTTGAAATGGCTTTTGTCATGAGTGACAGCTTAACCGAAGCACTGAATGGCACAGGTAGTTTTGCCAGTGGGAAAATTGATAATGTCCAACAAGTGGCGGCACTTTACCCCAACTATGTGCAAATTGTGGCATCAAAAAAATCAGGCATTAAAAAGCTTGAAGACTTAAAAGGTAAGCGTATTGCTGTCGGTGCCCAAAACTCAGGGGTTGAAGTTAATGCGCGCACCCTCTTAAATGGTTTTGGTATTACTTACAATGACGTGAAGGTCGACTATCTAGGCTATGCTGAAGCCGCGGATGCTTTAAAGGGTGGAAAAATTGATGCTGCATTCTTAACCAGTGGTATCCCCAACTCATCCTTGATGGAACTGCAACAAGGTTTCGATTTACAACTGGTCGGGATCGATCCTGAGAAAGTGAAACAAATCGCCAAAAACCAAACCTATTTCCTATCTCTGAATATTCCGAAAGGCACTTATGGCAATGCAGAAGATATTCCAACTGCGGCCATTATGAATGCTTTAGTGGTCCGTTCCGACCTTTCTGAAGATGATGTCTATAAACTGACCAAAACTTTCTTTGATAGTTTAGGACAATTGGCCAACTCACATCAGGCAGCGACAGAAATTAATCTGGAAACGGCTCAAAAAGGCGTGGTTGCTCCGCTACACCCTGGGGCTAAGCGTTATTACGACGAACTCGCAGCGAAAAAATGAAGCTGAAAAAAAGTGCAGTGTTTACTGCACTTTTTCTACTCGGTTTATGCGGGCTGTTGTTCTTGCCTGTTCGCTATAGCGAAGTAACTGTTGCTCAAATGCAGTGCCGAATTTCAACAGCACAATTTAGTTTGCAATGGAAACATTCAGTTGAAAAAACTCGTTGGGTTGAAAACTATCAACGAGAGCAACAACACTTTATATTGCGCTACACCGACCTGATTTCTTTCGGTGCAGGCACACCGAATGACTATCCCATCATCTTTCAAAAAGACGGTATGGTCAGAATGAAAGTTAATCGGCGCATTGATCAAATCAACTGGATCATTTCCAAGAATATGCAAGGCAGTATCATCATTCACCAGCGCGTCTGGCCTATTTTTCAACAATATCCAGATTACACCTTGGTGCAAATTACAGCACAACAACAGCCCTTGTGGAAAGCATGGCAGATCGGAGAATGCCGATGACTCAAAATGAAGAAAAAGTTGCCCCTGAACAATTAGACGAGCAGCAACAACAAGCCATTTTAGAAAAATTTGATCGTGAGTCAGTGACTCGTTCCCCAAGCAACAAGTCTGTAGCATGGTTCATAGCGGCGATTGCTATTTTCTATTCCTTATTTCATTTATTTATTACCTTTAATCCACTACCCGAACTGATCCAACGTTCCGCCCATGTCGCTATTGGTTTAGTTTTGATCTTTCTACTTTATCCTGCGCGTCAGTCCAGTTCACGACAAAGCATCCCTTGGTTGGATTGGTTACTTGCCTTAACCGCTTTAGCAACCTTTTTATACCTTTGGAAAGAATATCAAGCCATTATGACCACGCGTGGGGGTATTCCAAACACTTTAGATATTGTTTTTGCCATTTTAGCCGTGGTTCTGGTGGTTGAAGGTGCTCGGCGGGTCATGGGATGGATGCTGCCTATTTTAGGTTTAGTCTTTCTGTCTTACCCGTTTTTTAGCCACTATGACTGGGTCCCAGATCGTTTATTGACGCGTTCATATAGTATTAGTGATATTTTCGGGCAAATGTATTTAAAAACCGAAGGGCTTTATTCTTCCGCTATTGGCGCTTCAGTCACTTTTATTTTCCTGTTTATTTTGTTTGGTGCTTTTCTGGCGAAATCAGGCATGGGCAAATTGTTTAATGATCTTGCGATGGCACTTGCGGGACATAAACAAGGTGGTCCTGCAAAAGTTGCCGTCATTTCCAGTGGATTTATGGGCAGTATTAATGGCACAGCGGTGGCCAATGTCGTAGGGACCGGTTCATTCACCATTCCCCTGATGAAAAAAATTGGCTACCACAAAAATTTTGCAGGTGCTGTTGAAGCCAGTGCCTCTGTAGGTGGACAAATTTTACCCCCGGTGATGGGAGCCAGTGCCTTCATTATGGCTGAAACTACGGGTGTCAGTTATGGCACCATTGCCCTTGCAGCCACCCTTCCAGCTTTACTCTACTATTTAGGTGTGATGGCGCAGGTTCATTTCCGTGCTGGTAAAGACAATTTAAAAGGTGTCCCGAAAGCGGATTTGCCACGGGTTAAAGATGTCCTAAAGGAACGAGGACACTTGCTTATTCCGATCGTAGCTTTGGTGTTTTTCCTCTTTCAATCCATTCCTGTCAGTTATGCCGCGGTCTATACCATTGTCTTAACTGTGGTCGTGGCGAGTTTCCGCAAATCGACCCGTATGGGCTTCAAAGAAATATTAGAAGCGCTCGCCGATGGTGCAAAACAATCCCTTTCGGTCATGGCAGCCTGTGCTGTGGTGGGGATTATTATTGGTGTAGTGAGCCTGACCAGCTTTGGCTCTGTCATGACCTCCTCGATTATGAGCATCGGTGCAGGCAGCCTATTTCTAACGCTATTCTTTACCATGATTGCATCGATGATTTTAGGTATGGGGCTTCCGTCGATTCCAGCCTATATCATTACCGCGACCATGGCTGCACCCGCTTTGGCAAACTTTGATATTCCCACACTGGTGGCGCATATGTTTGTGTTCTACTTTGGTCTGTTTGCCAATATTACGCCACCTGTCGCCTTAGCCGCGTTTGCAGGTGCGGGAATCGCAGGGGGTGATCCAATGCGTACAGGTTTCCAAGCCTTGAAACTTTCTTTGGCTGGTTTCATTGTCCCATTCTTGTTTGTCTACAACCCAGCCATGCTGATGATTGATACGGCCAATGTCGCAGTCAATGCACGTGAGTTTGCTTTTCCTGCATGGACGACTATTGTGAGTATTGTCTTTACCTCAGTGGTTGGGATTTTGGCACTGGGGGCAGCAGTTGAAGGTTACTTTAAAGTTGGTTTGAACTGGTTCTGGCGAATTTTCTTAGGTGCAGGTGCTTTATGTATGATTATCCCTGAAACCGTGACTGATATTATCGGGATTGTGATGGTGGTGATCGCCATCAGCATTAATATTATGCAAGCCAAAAAACAAAATCAGTCCTATTCACTCTCCTAAAAAAGCAAAAAAAGCCCAACTCAACAGGTTGGGCTTTTTTTATGGCTGATTTAGAAAATACGAGTCTGATCTTTTTCAGCCTGAGGCAGTGCGGCTGCAATTTTTTCAGCAATCTGCATATAGCTGTCTGCTGCACTGTCTTCCACTAAAACAGAAGGCTTGCCCGCATCCGCATTTTCACGAATTTGTACATTTAAAGGCAAACGTCCCAACAGCGGAATAGCATATTGCTCCGACAATTGATCACCACCACCCTTACCAAAAATTTGCTCTTCAAATCCACAATTTGAGCAAATATGGGTCGACATATTTTCTACAACGCCCATGACTGGAATGTGTACGCGGTTAAATAGCTCAATGCCTTTGGTCGCATCCATAAGTGCCACGTTTTGCGGTGTGGTTACAATCACTGCACCTGTCACAGGAATACGTTGCGCAAGCGTCAACTGAATATCACCTGTACCCGGTGGCATATCAATCATCAAGACATCTAAGTCAGGCCATAAGGTTTGATTGAACAGTTGCATCAACGCCCCTGTCGCTTTCGGCCCACGCCAAGCCACAGGAGTATTATGATCACCTGTTAAATGCCCAATCGATAACACTGCCAAACCATAGGCATCTAAGGGTACAAAATTTTCCGCTTCAATCATCGGCGTTTTGCCCGCATTGCCCAACATGGTCGGAATACTTGGACCATAAATATCCGCATCTAAGACCCCAACTTTTAAGCCGAGTTTTTGCAAAGCAAGTGCAAGGTTTACCGTGGTTGTGGATTTGCCCACGCCCCCCTTGCCCGAGGACACCAAAATCACATTTTGAATACGCGGATGCTTCGGCACATCACGTTGTTGTGGCGCTGCTTTTTGAATGGGTGGATTGTTTGGATCAGTTTCAACGGGTTGTGCAACTGCTTTGGGTGCTGAGCCTGAAGCATCAACCACTGGGGGTAAATTGCTTTTCGGTGCAGCCTCTTTTGCTTGGCTTGAACAGCTTTCACCTTCAGCATGCTGATGTCCACAGCCACCGGACTTTTCTTTATGTCCCGTTTTTTGTTGAATCACATGCATGTTTAATTCTTTGATACCGCATGCTTCAAGCGCAACCGCCAAATCATCATGAATCTTTTGTAAATCATCGGCTTCGGCAGGAAAAGTATTGATGGTAATTTGCAGAATATTGCCCTGCACATTCACTTGAGTAATGCGGTCTTTCAACGCATGGTTTGAATTGGGCAAGATATAGTTTTGCAGTACTGTTTGGATTTCTTCTTCCTTTACCTCCTGCGCAGGAGAAAAAACTGATTTAAGAGAAGAAAGCCACGACATATATGTACTCCAAATTCGAGTATTCAGCTGAATGCTATAGTTTAACCACAAAACGAACTTAGGTTAAGTTCAGTATTTATGGATTATGCCATGAAATTTAGTATTCCTAGCTTTTTAGTTGGTTTTATACGCTGAATATCAAAGGGCGAAGCTTAGTCACTTAAGCTAACTGAAAAAATAAAATCGGTGAATTACATCAAATTTGAACGTAAAGAATTGTAAGTACAATCCAATCTCCCCATTTAAGGTGATGTTATTGCATAGCAAAATATCTATATTCTATTGTTCTATCTTGACGCGATTTGGGGAGAAAAAAATGAAACTTTGGGCCGTGGTTGTTTTGGCTTGCACCATATCTAGCTTTAGTTTTGCAGATACATCAACCAATTCATTTAAAACCCCTGCGGGTCAAACGGTGACTATCGGTGATCAAGTTCAAGACATGCAGAAAAAAATCGACTTATCGCCAATTTCTATGTCCTCTACCCCAATCAGCAGTGCGCCGAATAGCCCTCTTGAGACAATATATGTATATGAAATTGCAAACTATCGTTACACCATCCGCACCGTGAACAATCAAATTCAGAGCATCATGTGGTTTAACTTGGACGCAGACCCTGCACTCAGTACACAGTCTACGTCATAGTATTAGCGAACATTTAAGTCCGACATTCGCCATCTCGGACGGATTAAGCTTGGTCGTCTTTTTTAAACTTTTGCAGTGTTTCTGTGGCTTTCTTTTTCAACTCGTCAAACTTTTCAGTGGCTTGCACCTTAAATTCTTCCAGTTTAATTTCAGCCTCATGCTTTAACTCAGTGGCTTTAAGTTTCGCCTCATCCAGTTTATGCCCTGCTTCAACTTTAAAATGATCCAATTTTTCCTGCGCAACTTGTTTCGCATGCTCGGCTTTGGCTTGTGCAGACTCCAACTTTTGCTCAAAAGCTGCATCGCCTTCGGCTTTACTTTCTGCTGCGTTTTGCTTTAAGTCAGTCAGCTGCTTTTCAGCATCTAGCTTGGCTTCAGTGGCCTGATGTTTGACATCTTCCAGTACTTTCTCACCTTCCAGTTTTGCTGCTTGAGCTTTCAACTTCAAGTCTTCACCCAACTCAGCCGCTTTGGTTTTTAAATCATCGAGTTTATTGTCATTCGTCATGTCACAGCCCTCTTTCGTATTTAAAGTTTTGCTTAACTAAGAGTTATACCTTGCTTTTTAAGTGCTGACCTCATTTGCATCATTTGGAAACAATAGCTGTACAGGATGCAGCAATTTAAACACCATCCTGTACCACTCAACGGAAGAGATTAACGCTTTAAAGTATTGATAAAACTGATGACTGCAAACAGCCAAATAAATAAAATAAAGCAGCGTGCTTGAGTAAAATGGGTCACATCTGCACCATGCACAATGTTATGACGGCTAGAGGTAACACTAGAACTATTATCCATTTTCAATGCTTCAAGGCTCAGAAAATACGGATTGATCTCACTGGCAATTTTGACCTTATGCCATAAGCTTTTCACTTCATGGCCTTTGAGTCCGGGCACTATTTTGTAGACATCAATAAACTTGGTTTGATTTTGCTGTAAATAGCCATGTTCAATCAGGACATCCGTCAAAATTCCTTCAATTTGACCATAAAGAACCGTAATACAACCTGCATAACACTGCTGTTGATATAGTTTTAAAGTTTCTTCAATCACGCTGCGGCGTTGGGCTTGGAATGCCCCCAAATCCATCGCGTCGTAAGCGTCAAGCAAAGTCGTTTGGAAATAGTCCGTTTGAATTAAATCGGGCAATTGAAACTTAGTCATATCCGCTTCTTTTTCATTGGCCATTTGCCAGAAAAACAACAGATTGAGCACGTCATTGGCCATTGGTTCATCACTTTCATACTCAAGCTGATCGGCCATTATTGCAAAGTACGGATCTTCAGACTCAAGCTGACGGAGCGACTCGACCAATTGTGCATGAGCTTGACTACCCATTGAAGCAAGATATTGTTCAGCTTGTTGTAAAAGTCGATTGCCCAATAGTTTGGTCGCTTGTGGATTTTGCGGAATTCGGGTCACGGGTTGGTCGAAATCAAAATCATCATCGATCATGGACGGCATACTCTTAAAAACGGGCTGAATCTAAGTATTATCGCTGTTATTGCAAAATGGATATATAACCATTTCTAATTTTCTATCTTTCTTTTTCCATTTGAGAGATTCTCTGAATAACGTCAGAACCTAATGATCTTGTGTTTTTTTCATTCCCTTTCAGGTTATTTAAATCAACATTAATTCTAATAGCAATTTCTCTTAATATAGGTTTTGCAACAGATTGCAGCACTTGATTTTTGCTTATGTTAATACTTAAGTTTGATAATTGCTGAATCTGATACTCTCCAAAAATCACTTCTTTAATTACTGAAACATTGTCACTAACGATCTCTATCTCATAACCCAACTCATCAGCTCGGTCTAAAATCGCCTGAATATTTCCTGCACCCCATTGATTTGAAATAACAAATTTTCCATCAGTCAAATCTAAAACCTCATCGACTTCAGAAAAATATCTATTCTTATCATTTGTCTGAATCACTTCATCATAACGCTTGTACATTTTTCTCCCCTTTCTTAATTCTTGAGGAAAATCAAACAATAAATCTTCAAGAGATAAAATATTATTATTTTTAATATGTGTTTTAATTAGTTCTAGTACCAGTTTTCTTTTATTTAACTCTAATCCGTTAAATAAGTATTTAGAATAATCCTTACTATTTAGATTTTTCTGTATTTCTCTTCTTTCTTCAGCTTTCTTTTGAGCTCGTATTTGATAATCTTTTGCCTCAGGCAAAGGTAACACTTGCTGGATATCAATCAAAATTTGATCTTGATATTTGTATGGTTTCATTCGAACACAAGTAATATCCAAGTCCCTCTCATTCAACCATATTACGGATGTAGTCAGTTCTTTAGAAAACTCAGCAGAAACTAGAATGATTCGAACATCATTACCAAAATTTGTTTCATTAATCGCATCTAATTCAATAAAATCCTCAATAGTTTCTCTAGCATTTTCTCTTGTAAAGCCTTCCTCTCCATTTTTGTTTCTATAGTCTACCAATACATCCAATGCATGCTCAAAAGTCATGGTAGAAATCATAGAAGCGTAACGAAGGGCCTGTAACTCCATATGATCACCTGTATCGGTGCGTTTTAACTCTATGATCACTAAATTTGCTTGTTTATCAATTGCTAATAAATCAATACGTTTACGTGAAGCATCCCATTCTGCATATTCCTCCGTTAAAACTAAGCAATCCGCTGCAATCACGCTAATATTCTGCTTTAAAGCTTGCTGTAAATGCTGACGCTCTAAAATAGATTCATTGATAAACGTTGTTCCTTGTATGGCATTTAATTGACCATTCTCCAATAAGAATATGCTCATATTTACCTTATGCTATTAAATTAAATAAATAAAATTGCAGTTAGACTAACATGTAGAAGTTAAATCATCTCTTGTTTTTATTCTACTTTTTAGGAAGCATCGCTTTGTATTACCTCATTCATCAGGTAAAATCGTTGACCTTATATAAAATACGAATGAGAGAGTCATATCCGTGCGTAATATTTTAGTCACTAACGCCCTACCATACGCCAATGGCCCCATCCATATGGGACACTTACTCGGTTATATCCAAGCAGATATTTGGGTTCGTGCCATGCGTGCAATGGGACACGATGTGACTTATGTATGTGCGGATGATGCTCACGGTACAGCTATCATGCTACGTGCAGAAGCCAATGGTATTTCACCTGAAGATCAGATTGCCAATGTGCAAAAAGAACACATCCGTGATTTTGACGGTTTTGGCGTGCATTTCGACCATTATGATTCAACCCATAGTGATGAAAACCGTGTTCGTGCTTCTGAAATTTATGTGAAAAACCGTGAAGCAGGCAATATTGCAATTCGTCCTGTCAACCAGCTTTTTGACCCTGAAAAAGGCATGTTCTTATCGGATCGTTTCATTAAAGGCACGTGCCCGAAATGTAAGTCAGAAGATCAATATGGCGATGCTTGTGAAGTCTGCGGTACAACCTACAATGCGACTGAACTTTTAAACCCAAAATCGACTTTAAGTGGTGCAACGCCTGTAGAGAAATCTTCAGATCATTACTTCTTTAAACTGCCGAATTTCTCAGAATATCTACAGAAATGGACGCGTGACCAAGGTCGCTTACCTGTTTCGATTGCCAACAAACTGGATGAATGGTTTGAAGCGGGTTTATCAGACTGGGATATTTCACGTGATGCACCATATTTCGGTTTTGAAATTCCAGATGCGCCCAACAAGTATTTCTATGTTTGGGTAGACGCTCCGATTGGTTATATGTCGAGTTTTGAAAACTACATCAAAGCTAAACGTCCTGATTTAAGTTTTGACGACTTTTGGAAGAAAGACTCTGACAAAGAAGTCTATCACTTCATTGGTAAAGACATCGTTTACTTCCATGCCCTGTTCTGGCCTGCAATGCTTGAAGGCGCGAACTACCGTACACCATCAGGTTTATTCGTCAATGGTTTCTTGACTGTAAACGGTCAGAAGATGTCGAAGTCTCGCGGTACATTCATCAAAGCTGAAACGTATTTAGAGCACTTAAACCCTGAGTACTTACGTTATTACTTCGCGTCTAAACTGTCAGATAAAGTTGAAGATTCTGATTTGAACTTGGATGATTTCGTTCAAAAGGTAAACTCAGACTTGGTCGGTAAAGTGGTCAACATTGCTAGCCGTTGTGCAAAATTCATCAACACCAAGTTTGATAATAAATTATCAGCAACTTGTGCAGAGCCTGAATTGGTGCAAAGCTTTATCAATGCGGGCGACTCGATTGCGAAAGCCTATGAAGCACGTGAGTTCTCTGCTGCGATTCGTGAAATCATGGCGCTTGCAGATAAAGCCAACCAATATATCGATGAGAAAAAACCTTGGGCTTTAGCCAAAGTTGAAGGCGAAGAGCAACAAGTACACGATGTTTGTTCGGTGGGGATTAACCTGTTCCGTCAATTGGCTGTGTACTTGGCACCTGTACTTCCAACCCTAGCGGCTCAAGTTCAAGATTTCTTAAAACTAGACCGCTTTGACTTTGCTTCTGCTCAAACGGCATTGGTCGACCATGAAATTGCATTGTTCCAGCCTTTAATGCAACGTGTAGACCCGAAAGCAGTTGCGGCAATGGTCGATGCATCTAAAGACTCTTTAGCTGCTGCGGCTGAACCTGTAAAAGTGGAAAAGAAAAAAGAAAAGAAAGCTGCACCTGCCAAAGTTGAGCCTAAAGTCGGCGAGGCTGAAATCATTGGCATTGAAGACTTTATGAAAGTTGACCTACGTGTCGCTGAAGTTTTAGAAGCTGCAACGGTAGAAGGCTCTGACAAACTTCTACAACTGACTTTAAATGTTGGCGAAGCTGAACCGCGCAATGTATTCAGTGGTATTCGTGAGTTTTACCAACCAGAAGACCTTAAAGGCAAATTGGTGGTGATGGTGGCGAACCTTGCATCACGTAAAATGCGTTTTGGTATTTCTAACGGTATGGTTTTAGCTGCGGGTAATGGCGAAGGTGTTTGGGTGATTTCACCTGAATCTGGCGCTAAAGCTGGCGATAAGGTTTCTTAATATTTTAAATGCTAGACAAGAAAAGCCTCTACGTTGTAGGGGCTTTCCTTTTTTAAGGCTGATTCATAAATCTAGGAATATTCATAACCTGCGTACTTATTTCTAAATACTCATATATCACTTTACTCTTATCAAAAAGTCTTACATCATTGGTAATAAAATAATCACAATAACTTGCATAAGCTACATGTGAGATATCTGTTTGGGCACTTACAAATTTCTTTTCATTTTTAACTTTTTTCTCAGGTCTAAATCCTGTGATATTGAGATTTGTATATATCGCATGTATTTTTTCAAATTTGTGTACACAGTTATTTATCTGCAAGAAATCATTGAGTTCTTTATCTCTCAGTAATTCATTATCTTCTTGAAGCTTATTCCAAATTTTTAATAGAATGTTTGGAGGTTCAATCTTATTTATTAGATCAATCTTGATTTTAAGTTCATTTCTATATGCTAAGTGTGCGTCCGTTTCGCTATTAGCTTGTTTTATGTGTTCCGCATTGTTCCTAACGACTGCTTCAAACTCAGACATCTTAACTTTCATTTGGTCAAGTTCATTTTCTTTTTGTCTAATAAACAAATCTACTAATGGGTCGTTAATTCTCTCATTTTTCAATGTAATTATGTGGTGTTCTAAAAAGTCTAAAAGCTTGTATTGTGCTCCTATCTGCTCACATGCCATTTCATCATAATTTTTTACACCACCGTAAACTGCAAAAATATTCTTTTGAAGAGGCGCTAAATACTGGTCATATTTAGTAATCTCATTTATATATTCTTCGTAATAACTACATACTGAACCACTTTGTAGCCTCATTTGACCTGTGAATTTAAAATTTCCGTCAAGTACTGGTTTTATATATAAAGCATTTAAATTGTCTAACAACTCTAAAAAGCTATCAGAATAATGTTGTTCCTTTAAACCTGATCTATGAATTTCCTGAAATGTACTATCCGAATAAACAACTTGAACATGCTCTATAAAACCTTTAATAAAATCTAAATCATCTTTTTGGCAATTTAGAAATCCATCTAAAATATTTTGATCAAGATAAGCTAAGGGTTTTCCCGAATATTCTAATTTTTCATTCATTACATAACACTCTAATTTTAATCTTTATCCAAATTAACCCTAATCATAATAAAAAAACAATACTGCCCTCATCCTAACCTTCTCCCAGAGGGAGAAGGAACTTCCATTTGAGATAAATATAAAATCAGTAATATTCCCTATCCTATTAAAACAGGGTTAGGAAGAGGTTCCAAATATTAAAATCTAGTGAGACCAGTCAAAAGTAAATTTCCAAACATTCATATTTATCATGAACACATTCATTTCATTTGCATCCACTAAAATCTAGATGAAAAAAATCACCCCACATGCTAAAAAATAGCCAATTCAACAAATTTTGTGAAACTTTATAAATGAATAAATTACTTGTTTCCGCTTTAATTAGCTCCAATCTCATCAGTATTTCAGCTTTCGCCCTTTCCCCACCTGCCCCCATCCCCCAACAAAAACAAGTTTCAGGCTATTACCAATACCAAGCAGGTGATGTACAAATTACAGCCCTGCTCGATGGCACCAATTTCATGTCGCCTAAATTATTTCAAAACACTCCAGAAAAAGAAGTCCATGAAATATTAAAGAAATACGCTGCCGACCAAGCCAAAGGCGTTCAAACCTCTGTAAATGCCTTCCTCGTGAATACAGGTCATTCACTGGTTTTGGTGGATAGCGGCGCTGCGAGCTGTTTTGGCGCACATTTGGGTTCAGTGTTAAGCAACTTAAAAGCATCAGGCTATCAACCAGAGCAAGTCGATACCATCTTACTCACGCACCTACACCCAGACCATGTGTGTGGTATTAGCCAAAATGGCGTGGCAAACTTTCCCAATGCAACGGTTTATGTTTCGAGCGATGAAGCGAACTATTGGCTAAACCCGAAACAGGTCGAAAAGCTCCCGAAAGAAAAACAAGCCGGCTACTTAGGAACTGTTGAAAAAATTAAACAAGCCATTGCACCCTATCAAACCAAACAACGCTTCAAAACGTATCAACTGGGCGATCAAGTTCAGGGCTTTAAAGTGATTAATACCGCGGGGCATACGCCCGGACATTTTAGCTATGAGTTAAAAACTAAGGATGAAACGGTGGTATTTATTGGTGACATTGTGCACTCACATACCGTGCAATTCGACAAACCAGAAACCGCAATCGATTATGATATCGACCCGAAAAAAGCAGTACAAACTCGCTTAAAGCAATTTGCGAAATATGCAAAAGACGGACAAACCATTGCAGCACCACACTTGCCATTCCCTGCGATTGGACATATCCATTCAGCAGATGGGAAAAGCTATCAATGGATTCCTGTGCATTTTAAGGATTAATTTATACGAAAATCGTCTCTTTTTTTGCTGAGAGTTAAAAGTCACTTCAAACCAAATAGAAGTTTGTTAAATCATAAAAATCCCCTCATTTGAGGGGATTTTTTACTGCTGTGGACTCATCGAATTTTGTACAAAATGCGGAGAGCGGGGCCCATATAGCAGCCCTTTTTGCTGCATCAACTGCGGAGCATACAACTGCGTACTCACACTGTTAGACAGTACATAGGCTTTGTCCGATAAGTGATTCGAAATTTGGTCAATCAAAGCACCCACTAACATCCCGACCAGACCGGCGTTGCTATTATTATTGGCTTGTTGGATTTTTTCCTGACCTTCCCATAATAATGCTCCGGTTTTTAAATCCACCAATTTCGCCTCTACCGCAACGGTCGAGGTCGATTGAATCACCTGATATTTAGAACCATATTCTTTGACTTTGACATACAGTGCAGCATCCGCTCCAAAAATTTCATTGAGTTTCTGAATTGGAATTTGCTGCGCATCATAGCCGTTGGTTACGCCATTTTCTTTAAATAGCGTATCGACCACAGAAATAGGAAACACATAATAGCCCGCTTCTGCTACAGGTAAACTCACGGTAGACCAATACCCATAGGTTGCGCGTGTATCGGGTGACTCATTTACAGGCGGCAACACCAAAATAGATTTTGGCATATTGGCATGATATGCAGATAAGTCACGTTTACTTTTAGGCGTCGTAGCGCAACCTGTGAAGAGTGTCACAGCAAGGCCAAGTACACATAGTTTTTTGAAATGTTTCACTTCACACTCCCTGCCGCAGACTGAGCCGTCATTTTTTTCAAAAGACGATCCATTAATACTGTCGACTCTGGGTAGGTTTGACGTTCAAGCTCAAAATACTGAACAGCACGTGGCCCATTATTGATATTTAAATTCAACAAACCCAAATGTGCATACAAGCCCGGAGGCACTGCTGCATTTTTGGCTTTGGCTTTTTCAATATCTTTTTCAAGTTTAACAATCTGTTCTTGTGGAGAAGTCTTTTCTGGCAAACTCAACATCAAATAGGTTTGCTGCGGGTATTCGCCCCAGCTGTATAACGATTTTGGCGCTGAAACACAGCCCACCAAAGTCATGGTGCAGATCGCACCTAAAACCAATACGATTTTTTTCATTGATTCAAACCAATTACTGCGCAGACCACTTATTGGTTTGAATATCCAACACCAAATTATTAACCGCTTCACGCACAGCCAAATCTAGAACTTTACCGTTTAAAGTTGAGTCATAAGAAGCGGTAGAACCAAAACCTAAAATTTCACGTTCACTGAGTGCATACTCGCCTGCGCCTTGCACAGAGTGAACAATTTCTGCTGTTTTTACATCGACAATATTTAAGTTCACTTTGGCATAAGCAATTTGAGTTTTACCACGGCCCAATATGCCAAATAGCTGGTGATCTCCAACTTCTTTACGGCCAAATTCAGACACGTCGCCCGTTAATACATAACGTGCGCCTTTGATGGCTTGAGAGGATTTAGTAAAGCCTGCTTCTTGTTGTAATTCAGCAAGGTTGTCACGGTTTAGGACAGAGAAATAGCCCGATTGCTGTAAATGCGTTTCTAAAATGGTTTTCGCTTGACCACCTAAACGGTCAACATTGTCTGAAAAAATACCACGCATGTAGCTTGAGCGGTTGTCAAATTTTCCTACAGAAACAGGCGTTTTAGCGCCAGCGTATTTAACTGTCGCCACTGCCGCTGTTACTTGCGGTGATTGAATTGTTTTTGACGTTTCTGTTGTTGAACATGCAGATAATGCTAAGCCACTCAAAACGGCCAAAAATATAGATTTATTCAAAATTTATCCCTCAAATCTTTAATTTAAAAATCATTAAAAAAATCAAAGGGATTATAACCATTTAGCTTTTAGTTACCTATACAAAATCCAGTTTTGTTGTTGTAAACCTTATCACTTCATTCCAAAAATAAGTTTCAAACCTAACACTGTCATCACCGTCCCTGCTGCACGGTCAAACACAGCTTTAAACTTCAAATAGACACGACGCGGCTTTTCAGCAGACAATGCCACTGCAACCAACGAACACCAACCCGCATCAATAAAGAAACATAGGATAGGCAGTACAAAATAGTAATAAGTTGGGATTTCTTTGGGTAAAAGTGCAGTAAAAATACTGGCTAGCACAATCGCAATTTTAGGGTTAGAGAGCTGGGTAATTAAGCCAGTCATAAAGGCACGGCGTAAAGTCATTGCTTTTGAGCTGGAATGATCTGCCTCAATTGGCTCTTTGGCGTGTTTAATAATTTTAAATGCGAGCCAAAGCAAATAGATCCCACCACAAATTTTTAAGGCCAAATACGCTGACGGCACTGCCAACAAAAAGGCTTGTAAGCCAAGTACAGCCAACAGACCAAAAACAGCTGCGCCTGTTCCAGTCCCCAATGCGGTAAATAGGCCATGCTTTCGAGAAATCGCAATCGAATTTTTTGCTACATAAATCGACGTCGGTCCAGGGCTCATTGCGCCTAACATTAATGCAAAGGCAATGGAGCCCAAAATCCAAAATGATTCCAAGAGTGACCTCTAAATTGAGAGAATTTATCAGCTGCGATTTTACGCTAAACAAAGTTTTTACGATATTCACTTTATCAGTTATTTTTCACATTTATATCGTAATCAAGCCACAGCTTGTACACCCATTATATTTTTTAATGATAAATAAAAAGCCTATTTTTAAGGAAATTTAGCATAGGCCATAGTGAAAACAGTAATAGAGCAATTACTCAACAATAAACTGCAACATCAGTTATTTAGATCATATTCAATTTTAATAAAAAGACAAATGTGTATTAAAAATAGCCATCATGTGCTTATTTTTGATTACAAAATATAATGGGGGATTGCTTCCCTTTTCATACATTTTTCATATATAAAAAGACTTACTATTTATAAGGTTTTATGTCTCTAAACCACATTTTTAACTTCATAATTTTTAACATCATAATCAAAGGTGAACCATGCAAAATAAGAAGCGCACCCCATTAGACGCACAACAGTCCCATCTTTGGATCATTGGTGGTGGTATTGCAGGTATGGCTGCTGCTGCATTTGCGATCCGTGATGCCAAAGTCCCTGCCAAAAATATCCATATTTTAGAAGAACTCGATATTTCAGGCGGCTCAATGGACGGCGGACATACACCGCATGCCTCGCAAGCTTGGGTAACACGTGGTGGGCGGATGCTGACCGATGAAACTTATTTGTGCCTATGGGACTTATTTTCCAGTATTCCATCATTAGAAGATCCAAACGTTTCGGTACGTGAAGAATGTCGTGAGTTTAATGAACAAGTGAAAACCCACGCCAATGCACGTTTGATTGATGCCGAACATGTCATTGCGGATGCTGCAAAGCTTGGGCTGAATACACTACATCGTGCACAGATGCTGCGCCTATTGGCTTCAAAAGAAGAAAAAATTGGCAGTCGCCGCATTGATGAGTTTTTTGATGAAGCCTTTTTTGAAACCAATTTCTGGCGCATGTGGCGCACGACTTTCGCTTTTCAAAAATGGCACAGTGCAGCAGAGTTAAGACGCTATTTCTTGCGTTTTATTCAAGAATTGCCACGCATTCATACCTTAGCGGGTGTCAAACGCACCAAGTACAACCAATATGATTCAATGATCCTGCCCTTACAGCGTTGGCTAGTCGCACAAGGTGTAGATGTACGTTTTGGACACTATGTCACAGATGCGGACTTCATTACCAATGCTGAAACCCAAGAACGCCATGCGTCGCGCCTATATGTACAATTGCCTGAAGGCTCAGAGCAAATTAATCTGAAAGCCAATGATTTAGCTATTTTCACTTTAGGTTCCATTACTGCGGACTCACGTTATGGCGGTAATCATGACGTGCCTGCCCTCGTTCGTAATCGTGAAGATCATGGCTGGGCACTTTGGGAAACGCTGGCACAAAAAGCCCCAGACTTTGGCCGTCCAATGACTTTTTATGGCAATGTTGATGAACATAAGTGGGAGTCTTTCACCCTGACCATGAAAGATGACGTGCTGCTTAAACGCATTATTGACTATACAGGCAATGAACCAGGCACAGGCGCACTGATGACTTGGTATGAGTCGGGTTGGCATTTATCCATTGTGGTCCCTGCGCAGCCACACTTTGCCGACTTACCTGAAGGCCTGTATACCTTATGGGGCTACGGTTTCCAAATTGACCATATAGGCGATTACATCAAGAAACCAATGTCCGAAGCCACTGGGCAAGAAATCCTGATAGAACTGATTAAACAGCTCGGTTTTGACGACATTTTAGATCATGTTTTAGCAACGACTGATGTTACTACCGCCATGATGCCATACGCCTCTGCCCTATTCGCCTGCCGTAAACCGGGGGATCGTCCACAGGTAATTCCACAAGGCTCACAAAACTTTGCTTTCCTTGGACAGTTTGTGGAAATTGAAGATGACGTGGTCTTTACTGTGGAATATTCAGTTCGTGGGGCGATGCTTGCCATTTATGAATTTTTTGGGGTGGAACGTGAAATCCCTGAAATTTACAACGGTCTACTTGATCCCAAAGTGGGTTTAAAAGCTTTGGAAACCGTGTTCCACTAAGCTTTTAATAATAGTGATAAGAGCACCTTTATGTCGCTACTATTACATAGTTTAATTTAAGCAACGTTTGGATACGCGAGTGTGGCAGGGATGCCACACGTTATCCATCATAACAGGGATGTTATGTATGGGTAACAAAGGCTTTTGCTTACTTTTGGCCTATCAAAAGTAAGGTTATTGCCTACGCAAACACCTTTTGTACTTTATTGAAATGTTGAGGCCGTGTACGCACCTAATTTTAAATTGGATAAAAAGAAAAATTAGATAAAACTTTATACCTCATTCGTAAATAAATTGACTAATCAACATAGGAAAAACACTCCACGTTTTAAATAAAATACCGAAACTGACTAAGTGCTTTTCTATCGTTTTCTCATGATTTTAGATTTCATAAAAATTACAAAACTCACTTGCAGCTTTGATTGCACAGAGGCAGCATAAGATTCATCTAAAACTTTAAAAACAAATCTATGAAATTAGCAGAAGCACTTTTATTGCGTAGTGATTTACAAACCAAACTCACCTCTTTACAACAACGCATCAACAATAATGTGCTAATCCAAGAAGGCGATGAACTGAGTGAAGACCCGAATGCGCTGATGGGTGAGGCCTTTAGTGTAAATACAGAGTTACATCATCTGATTGCAAAAATTCATGCGACCAATGCTCAAGCTAAAACTAGCACGGGTCAATCCATGCTCAGTGTTTTAAACACACGTGATTTACTGACACAACAGCATCGCATTATTCAACAGGCCATCGACAGCTCACGACGTGAAAATGGTCGTTATAGTTCGAGTGAAATTCGCTGGGTTAAAACCATTACGGTTGCAGACTTGCAAAAACAAGCCGATGCAATTAGCCAGCAACTCAGGCAAAATAACCTAGAGATTCAAGCTTCAAATTGGCAAATCGAACTGATCTAGCCAAATTGAGCCACAACAGTTTGGGCATATTGGGCGAGTACAAGGCCTTTTATACGTTTGTAAGGCTTTAATTCAACAAACGTTTGCAGGAAGTAAGACGTCTACTTCACATTTTCACAAATCTGGCGTAGCACAATGCATCTTTTATACTGCACATCTCACCTTGCACCACCATGTACTGACAATATGCCTCCCTATTTTTACCTACTAGTAGGCATCAGCCTGTGGAGGCTTTTTCTGATTAAAAGCCATATCTTGTGATGGTAGTTTATAGTCACGATCATGCACAGGAACACCACCAATAATCATGGTACGAGCCTCAGTTCTAGGCTGATTCAAATCCTTTTTTGCATCACACGCGGTCAGTTGAGTGAGCAATAAAACCAATACTAGGGTAGATAAGGTTTTCATCATATCCCCTCATTTATCATTATTGTGCTTTCAGCATAGCACTTTTATTTTTCCAATCCTATCGACTTTGTTACAACTCTTGTCCATCTACATGAGGGTTCTCTGCGAATTTCTTTATAAAATAAATATCAATCATTCATAGATAAAACAATAACATGAATGATTTAAGTTAACCCAAATTCGATCTAAATATTTATTCTATGTATTGAAAAAACTATCTTGGCGGAGTCTTATCTTGTTTTATTCAATTTCTTCATCAGCCTGCAGCTCGCCCTACTTTTGTTTAGGCAAAAGTAGGCAAAACCATTGTCATCTGCAAAACCTGTTCATTTCTTGGATTTATTCAAATATAGCGAATAAAACATTATCTTATTTACACCATGCAGGTTGCAGATGACGTTTCCGAGTCGCCTATTTCTTATCGAAATTAGATTAAATTAGAAAAAGACAAAGTAATTTACAAAATCTTACAGGATTGAATATTTACAACGGACACTTTTGTCCGTTAAATAATAGCACTTCCAAATTAAATGAAATAATCACCATGACCAGTCGTCAACAGCGTGCTGCACAAAACCGTGAAGAATTGCTGGAAGCCGCAGTTCAGGTTTTTCGTACACACGGGATCAATGCACCCTTACAGCAGGTAATTGATGCCGCCAATGTCGGGCGGGCGACGTTTTATCGTAATTTTGCAGACCGTCGTGCCTTAGTGATTGCACTCATGGAACAAGCGTTGGAACGTCTCGCAGTTCGTGCAGAAGCATTTTCTCAGTATGACGATGGTTTTATCCGTTTAATTGAAAACCATGTCTATAACTTACCGTATTTAACTGCACTGATGGAATATTGGCGAGTGATTGAGCGTAATGATCCCGTCATGGTTGATATCTACGCACGCCGCGATGCAATTTTACAACCTTTAATTGATCAAGCCATTCGACACGGCGTATGCCGCCCTGATTTAACCACCCAAGATTACGCCATGATTACGGCCATTTTAAGGACTTCATTTCAAGGGCTGACCGATATAGAGCAACAACAACTCGCACAACGTGCGATTGAGCTCTTACTCAATGGCATTCGGGCATAAAGGTCACACTCATGACACAGCCACCGCGTTTACTCGAACCTGCGCCAAACTGGACTGCCGAAGAAAAACCAACCCTGCCCGGCTCTCCTGCCGTGATTGCGCACTCCACGCCTAAGCGCTTCATATATTTTTTTATTGGTTTGTTTGTCGCACTGTCTGCAAGTCTCAGTAACGGTTTCATTACTGCAAATTTACCCTTAATTCAGGGTGAATATGGACTAACACCCTCTGAGGTGGCATGGATTCCTGCGGCTTATGTGATGGCCAATGTCAGTGCGAACCTGATTCTGTTTAAAGCCCGCCAACAATACGGTCTGCGTCTATTTTCTGAAATTGGCCTACTGATTTTTATTGTGGTTTTGGTTTTACACGTCTTTGTGCATACCTTTGAAATGGCTGTACTGGTGCGTTTCATTAGCGGAATGGTTGCAGCACCGCTCAGCTCTTTAGGCATGTATTACATAATGCAGGCCTTTAAGCGGGAAAATTTTGGTCGCAGTATCTATTTGGCTTTAGGCTTTCAGCAGCTTGGTATTCCCTTGGCATGGATCATTTCTCCCTATCTCATTGACGTCAATAACTGGAATGTCCTATACACCTTTGAAATTGGTTTAGCCCTGTGCTGTTTTGCAATGGTGGTGTCGCTGAAGTTGCCCCGCAGCCTAAGAATTGCTGTTTTTGAAAAGCAAGACTTCTTCACCTTTGCCCTGCTTGCGCCCGGTTTTGCCTTTTTGTGTATTGTGCTGACCCAAGGGCCTATTTTGTGGTGGCTTGAAGTGAAGTGGTTGGCATACCTTTTAATTGCAGGATTCAGCCTGATTGTGATTGGTTTGGTCTACGAGCATTATCGGGTCAATCCATTGATTATGACGCGTTGGCTGGGGACATCATCCACGCTTCGTTTTATCATCGGTGCCTTTGCAATTCGCTTCTTAATGTCGGAGCAAAGTTATGCTGCCGTGAGTTTTCTCAAAACTATGGGCATGGGCCCCGATCAATTTGTCCCACTCTATGTGGTGATCTTTTTAGGCATCGTGTCTGGTACCTTATTTAGTGCCATCACTTTTTCACGTGAACGGATTATTTGGCACTTACTATTAGCAGAAGCTTTGGTGTTGATTGCTTGCGGACTAGATTTTCACCTTACCAGCGATATTCGCCCTTCCAACTTCTACGGCAGTCAGTTTTTGGTGGGCTTTGCCAGTGGTGTGTTTATTGGTCCACTCTTGATCACGGGTATCTTAAGCGCCATGCAAAAAGGCCCCACCCATATTGTCACGTTTATTGTTTTATTTTCAGCGACTCAAACATTTGGTGGCTTAGTCGGTTCATCGTTTTACTCCACCTATCAACAAGTCCGAACCCAAAACTATCGTGCTGAGATGATTCAGCAACTCCCCGAAACCAATCCATTGATTGCACAGCGTCTTTTAGCGTATCAACAAAGTTCGCATAGTTACACGCTCGATCAACAATTAGAGCAACAACAAGCCTTAAAAAATCTCAATCAAGTGGTGACTCGAGAGGCTCAAGTGCGTGCCTATAACGATGTGATTAGCTTTAATGGCGTCGTTGCCATGCTGCTGTTGTTGTGGGGGACATTCCTGATTGCGCGGAATCAATATCAACTGCGGCAACAAGCGAAAATCGGTCCTGCCTAATGCCACTGCTCCCTATTTATTGAGAAATTGTTATGTCTGAAGATCAAAAACCAGTAGCTCCCGCTGAAACAACTGCAAGGCCTGAAAATGCCTCTCAGCCTGAACAGCCCGTGGCAGTAGCAACACCGATTACGCCACCTTCGAGTAAATTGATTCCAACAACGAAACGTACGTTGATTTTGATGTTTTTAGTACTGATCATCGGTATCGGGATCATTTTATGGGCATGGAAAATTGGGCCATTTGATAGTGCAGTTGAGTCAACAGACAATAGCTATATCAAAGGCAAAACCACGGTGCTTTCTTCGCAAATTAATGGCTATGTCAAAGATGTATTGGTCAGTGATTTTGATCACGTCAAAAAAGGACAGGTGTTGATGCATATTGATGCCACGACTTATGATCAGAAAGTGACACAGGCAGAAGCTGGGGTGGATCAAGCGCAGAATGCACTGTCCAATCAAAGCCAAAATATTGCACAGCGTAAAGCCGATATTGTGGCAGCAGAAGCCAAAGTCAAACAAGCGCGTGCAGCGTACCAACTCTCATTGGCGCAACAGCAACGCTATCAACAGCTGGGAGACACAGGTGCAGCGTCTAAATCGGAACAAGACAAAGCCTTTGCCGATACCCAAAATAATTTAGCTTTACTGCAACAAGCACAGGCCAATGTATTGGTGGCAAAAGAAGCGCTCAAAACCGCACAAGTGGCTGAAACAGGACTCAAAGCACAAGTGACCAATGCCTCTGCGCAACTGGATCAAGCAAAAACCACCAAAAACTACAGCAGCATTATCGCCCCGATGGATGGACAACTGGGTGAAGTTAATCCTCGCGTGGGACAATATGTGGCCGCAGGCACACAGTTGCTCTATCTGATTCCACAGCAGACTTGGGTCACCGCAAACTTTAAAGAAACTCAAATTGCCAATATGAAAATTGGACAAAAAGCATGGTTCACGGTGGATGCCCTCAATCATCAGAAATTTACAGGTCATGTCGAGCAAATTTCCCCAGCGGCGGGTTCAGAGTTCAGTGTGCTTAAAGCCGATAATGCGACAGGCAACTTTACCAAAGTAGTGCAACGCATTGCGGTACGGATTGCAATTGATCCAAATCAAACGGGCATTAAAAATTTACGCCCAGGCATGTCCGTAATTAGTTCGGTCGATACCCACTCTGCACAGCGTTAATTCTGTGCAGAAACCACGACTTTTCACTTACACTATGCCTTGAGCCAAATTGATAAAAATCCTATGTTTAACCAGATTGCCCAAACCATTCCTTATCAGCAGATTACTGTCGAAGGATTTGAGATCAGCATCAAACGTTTAGACCTAGTCCATCCACATATTTCAGGAAATAAATTTTTTAAACTGAAATACAATCTATTGTCGGCGCGGCAACAAGGCTATAAAAAACTGCTGACTTTTGGCGGTGCCTATTCCAATCATATTGCCGCAACGGCTTATGCAGCACAGTTATTTGGTTTTGAGAGTCTGGGCATTATTCGAGGTGAAGAGCTGGCCAGTAAACCTTTAAATACAACATTAAATACAGCACAGCAATTCGGCATGCAGTTGCAGTTTGTGTCCCGTGAAGTCTATCGTCAAAAGCAAAGCCCAGCCTACTTGGCACAGTTACAACAACATTATCCTGAGTATTATGTGATTCCGGAAGGGGGAACGAATCCGCTTGCCATTCAAGGCTGTACAGAAATTCTCTCTGATGCAGATCGACAAAATTTCGATCTGATTTGTTGTGCCGTGGGCACAGGTGGCACCATTGCGGGTCTGATTGAAGCCAGTCATCCACAGCAGTACGTTTTGGGCTTCTCCGCGCTCAAAGGTGATTTTTTGAGTCGAGAACTACAGCAACTGACTGAAAAACGAAATTGGCAAATTACCGATCAATATTGTTGTGGCGGTTATGCCAAAACTAATACTGAGTTATTGCAGTTTATCCATGCTTTTGAACTGCAATATGACATTCCACTGGAACAGATTTATACAGGCAAAATGCTGTTGGGCTTAACCGATTTAATTCAACAAGGTACATTCCCCAAAGATCATCGTATTTTGGTGATTCATTCAGGTGGGCTACAAGCTCGTTTAGCCACACTTTAGATAGTCCTGAAAAAGCAAAAAAGATGGTCTATAATGCCCTGCTTTATTCTCCCGTGAGTGTGTCATGTCCGCAAATCAATATGATGTCTTAGTTTTAGGTGCAGGTGCATCTGGCTTAATGACAGCCTATATGGCAGCTCAACGCGGACGTAAAGTGGTGGTGGTAGAAAAAGCCAATAAAGTCGGCAAAAAAATTCTCATGTCAGGTGGGGGTAAATGTAACTTTACCAATCTGTATGTCGAGCCAAGCAACTTTATTTCACATAATCCACACTTTGTGATTTCAGCCCTCACTCGCTATACCAATTGGGACTTTATTGGCCTAGTCTGTGAGTACGGCATTGAATATGAAGAGCGTAAACACGGTCAGCTGTTCACCCTAAAAGGTGCCAAAGAAATTTTAGCCATGCTATTGAGCGAGTGTGAAAAAACAGGTTTGGTCGACATTAAAACCAACTGCGAAGTCAAAGCCATCACAGCACTCGATGAGCAGGGTTTTCAAATTGCCACGACACTGGGTTATTTTGAAGCTGAATCTGTCGTGGTTGCATCAGGTGGTTTATCTATTCCGACCTTAGGTGGCTCAGGGATTGGCTATGAAATTGCCAAACAATTTGGTCATCATGTTTATCCAACTCGCGCAGGTTTGGTGCCTTTTACCTTTTCAGACAGCTTTAAAGAAGTGACCACACGCTTAAGTGGCAACGCGGTTGATGCGACTTTATCGAATGATTTAAATTCTTTCACCGAAGCCCTTTTGTTTACCCATCGCGGGCTCAGTGGACCAAGCTCACTACAGCTATCGAATTATTGGGATGTAGGACAAAGCTTCAAAATTGACTTCTTGCCAAGTGTGGATTTGCACGACTATTTAAAAGCCAAGAAACACAGTCAACCCAAAGCCCTACTGCGTACTTTACTGGTTGAACATTTTCCTAAAAGTGTGGTGCTTGAACTGCAAAATCTGATTTGGCCTGAGCTGGCTGAAACAGCGATTGGCCAACTGTCGGATGAAAAACTGGAGCACATTGCAACGCGCTTACATGCGTTTGAAGTCAAGCCATCAGGAACCGAAGGTTACCGTACTGCTGAGGTCACTTTAGGCGGTGTAGACACCACTGAAGTTTCATCGAAAACCATGGAAAGTAAAAAGCAAAAAGGCTTGTACTTTGTCGGTGAAATACTGGATGTCACAGGACATTTGGGCGGCTTTAACTTCCAATGGGCATGGTCATCTGCGCATGCCGCATCAGAATATGTCTAAGCCATGTGCTGAATCTATAAATTACTCCAAATAGTCCGTGCGTAGCAGTACGCACTGCTTTTGCTTCTGCTGACGGGCAAGTGCTAAGTCCATTTTCGCAATGGCAATATGGACATGGCTCGGCTGGATCACTGAACGTTTCGTCATCAAAGTTTTTTTTAATATTTGCATCATCTGTTTTTCCTTTTTAAACTGCAATTTATAAAAATAAATCGTGAAATATCCATGCAGCTATAATAAAAGTATAGGCATGTAAGTATTTCTAATTTATGAAATATCCATATTCCACATGCATCAAACATACCAAATTAAATTTCATTCCACACTATAGACTTTTGTATTATTTTTCATCAGATTCATCCGCATCATGGCCCTCAGTTGCCGCAGTCGGTATTCTTTCAACATTGGTCTGCGTTGTCTCACTGGTCTTGGGTTTTGCAAATACAAATTTATAAGCACTCACAAAAAATCCAACCGTAATACCTGCAATGATGATTGGGGCAAAATATTTATTTGGAGCTTTTTTTGACATCGGTTGACTCCAATAAAAAAAACACCAACCGCCATCAGCGGTCGGTGTTTAGTGTGATTAATTTAGTCTGGATCTTTGGGATGAACATCAATATCTTGCTCAGCTTCACCCGTTGAACCAAAAGGTTTATTTAAAGGTTTATGCGCAGGATCGACCTCTGCTGTAGTTGGAATATCATCTGCATGTTGATATTCCTCTGCAACCGTTGGTGTATCCATTTGCTCTTTCAGTGAGGCATGCTCTTCTTTGCCTTGTGCGGATTGTGTGCTTTCAGCTTTGGCCTGATAAAGTGGATTCGGTTGCGTACCTTCTTTTTTTGCTTTATCTAACAAATCGGTCAAAACCCGTTCCGCAGGTTGACGCCCACCGAGACCAAAAGCCAGTGCAAAAGCAATAGCAACCGCACCAAGCGTTAAGCCAAAGGCCAAATTCACAATCGAATCTGCGATACCCATTGCACGCAAGCCCATCGCCAATACTAAGCCAATGATCAAGACACGTACAATGTTCGCCACCCAACGAGAGCTGTTGTATTCACCACGCTCAATCACCTGAGCAACCAAGTTCGCCAGCCAGAAGCCCACGCCCAGAATGACTGCACCTAATAGGATGTTTGCACCAAACTGGATAAACATCGCAATCAAACCACTGATCTGTTCAAAGCCGAGTCGATTTGCTGCTTCAGAGACCGCAAATAGCATGGTAAAGAACACAATAAAATAACCCACAACGCAAGATGCTTTGGTGTTTCCTAAGAAACGTTGCAAGCCAACTTTGTTTGGAATGTCATCTACACCTGTTCCCGACAAGACTTCAACCACAAGACTTGCGACAAAACGTGACACCACATAGGCCAAAATTAAAATTAATGCCGCTGCAATGATGTGCGGAATTGCATTCATGATTTCATACAGCATGGCCGTCGCTGGTTGAGAAATTGCATCAATGCCTAAAGCTTCAAACGCAATAATCAGCGCTGTGATAATAACCATTGCAAAAACAAAAGATCCGAGCACTTTAGCCAAATCTGAGTTTTTAAACAGTCCTACTTTTTCAACCTGTTTTTGTACATCTAGGCTTCTCAATAAGCCCTCAATAATGCCCCGTACAATTTTGGCTAGAATATAACCTGCAAAAACAATTACACCCGCAATAAAGATATTTGGTAGATACAGTACGGCTTCATTGACCATATTTTGGATCGGAAAGAGCAGCCCAGTCAGACCGAGTATCGACAAAACAATGGGTAAGAATAGTAATAAAATCAACCAATAGACAATTTCACTAATGTTTTGACTTAGCGTACTGACTCCGACATCCTGACTGAGTTTTTCATCTAACTGAGTTCGATCCAATCCTTTTTGTAAACCCACTTTGACCAGCTTTGCCACAATCCAGCCAATAAAGCCCACAGCAACAGCAGCCAACAGTTGTGGAATAAACAACAAGAACTGTTGAACCATATTACTAAATGGCCCACTTACACTGGTGAGATTGAGAACATTGAGTGCACCGATCACCGCAATAATCAAAATCAGCCAAAACACAACTCGAGAAATAATATTTTCAATATTCGAGCGATGGCCAGTAGCACTGGAAAGTTTTTGGTTGGTCCCGAGTTTGGTTAAAACCTTTTTCACAGCACCTGCAATCAATAATGCAATAATCCAACCAATGATCAGGATGGCGATTGCGGACAGGATTGGGTGAAACTGGTCCCAATAATACATCGCATCAAATCGACCCTGATGCCCTACATAATCATTCATTTTGTTCTCCCTCTTGTTGTGTCTACATCACAGCGACCTTTGCTCAACTACAGATTTTAGTTTTGAAGTGATTGTCTGCCATGAGGTATGAATGAGAAATGGAATACCTTTTGATGACTGCTAAAGAAAAAACCCCTGTACATTACAAGGGCTTTAGTCACATTTAGCGGTCAGTTGCAGTCGCCGTATTGCTATCGGTGGCTACCGCTTCGTCACCTGCTGTTGCAGTGGTGCTGTTATTGGGTGTTGCAGGCTCTGCACTCGGATTCGGATGTCCTGGAGGCGCCTCATTCGGATTTGGCTTGGTATCTGCAAACATATAAAGTAATAATGCGATTAAGAAAATTCCGACCAATGCCAACATATACACAGGCACGCGTTTTTTCTTTTGCCGCTCCTCTGGCGTTTGTACATGGGGCGGTTTATTGAAATCATGTGTCATAGCTCCCCCTCAATTTTCTATTATCAAGTTGTCGAATTTTTATACTAACAACTGCTTGTGTAGCATTGTGTTTCAAAGCATAGTGAGATAGTAAACAAGCGCTTTATTTTGAGATAAATTATTATTTTATAAGACTTTAAAAACAGTCACTCATCTGTCAATTCAGTGTTAAAAGTCATATAAAAAGTATTTCATATAGGCATAGACAAAAAGAGTCTGGCGAACAGCGCTCTTCAACTGAATTTGCGCTATAATTATGCACCTTGTTTTAGCTGTTTTTGGACTTTATGGCATATCGTCAACAAAGTGTAACGCTTGATTTAGACACTGATGTTACGCACCAATGTCATTTGCACTACACGCGAGACCAACATCTTATTGGTATTATTGAATTTTCTAAGCCTAGTTATATTCTAAAGTGGGGCGATCTGGAGTGTTTTCGCCGTCGTACTGAAGAGTTTTCAGTTATGCCTTTTCCTGAATGTGTCAATGCCATGATTATTGATATTCGAAATGTGCAAGCCTTTTTAGACAATGAAACACCCATCATTCCTTGGCGCTTACTGGAAGAAGAATGTCCTGTGCGTTTAGTTGTACCTCAAGACCGTTTAGATCACTATATTGGGCTGTTTGAGCCAACATGGCTGACGACGGATATTGAAACGGCTATTTCTGAAATTCGTGAATATATGGATATGTTTGTGCACTAAGCACTTCTTCATACACGCCTGCTCATTTCCTCCCCCTGCGATTGTGCCCCGTCATTTGTTCATAACGTACAGTCGCTTTTATTTTTTAGTTTTTAATACTCTGCGGAAAACGTAGGACAGTAAACCGAATCTAACTGATCTTTATATGCTGCGTCATAAAACGGATCATCTTCAAAATAAAGCACTTTTCTTTTCTATTGCCGTTTTAGCATGTTCTACACGAGCATAATCCATTCTGTCATGCATCCATAACGAAACGCATAGCCAACCCTGTGGCATTAGACATTAGCCTAATAAAATTAACTAAAAAACTTGAAATGGCACGTATTATGCATAATTTTCTTTTTAATATCAGAGGAATATAGCGATGCACTCATCTCATGCATTATTAACAAAATATTAAAAATCCCACTTGAGCAGCAAAAGCAATCCCGATTAAGATGCAGACTAAGCTGTAAAAAAAAATACCATAAAAAGAACATCTTTTGCACAGAATAAAGCTTTAACCCAATTCTGACGTTTTTGATTAAAACAATGCAATTGATGCTGCAAACAAAAGGAGTTTGTACATGACCATGCAACGTAATCTTTCTGCCCTATTTTGTGGAAGTGTACTTGCGCTGAGCCTCAGTGCATGTAGCGACAACAAAGCACCTGCAACGGATGCAGCTAGCACTGGCGCAGATGCTTCACAGTCAGGCACTTTAGATAAGATTAAAAAATCAGAAACCATTGTTTTAGGTTACCGTGATTCCTCTATTCCATTCTCCTATATCGCAGACAACCCAAATCAACCTGTCGGTTATGCACATGATTTACAGCTCAAAGTGGTTGAAGCTGTTAAACAAAAGCTGAATATGCCTGATTTAAAAGTTCGCTATAACTTAGTCACCAGCCAAAACCGTATTCCATTGGTTTCAAATGGCACAGTCGATCTTGAATGTGGTTCAACTACAAACAACAAAGAACGCCAGCAACAAGTTGATTTTTCTGTGGGCTTCTTTGAAGTGGGTTCGCGTTTACTTACTGCAACAGATTCAGGCGTGAAGGACTTTGCTGACTTAAAAGGCAAAAAATTAGTGACGACAGCAGGAACAACCTCTGAACGCTATATCCGTCAGCATGAAAAAGAACTCGGTATTGGTGAAGTGATTTCTGCCAAAGACCATGCTGAATCATTCTTGATGCTCCAGAGTGGTCGTGCTGCTGCGTTTATGATGGATGACATTTTACTTGCTGGAGAAAAATCGAAAGCTAAAGATCCAAACAAGTGGCACATTGTCGGTACAGCACCAATTCAAGAAGTTTATGGCTGTATGTTGCGTAAAGGTGACACAGGCTTTAAGCAAGTGGTTGATGATGCAATTAAAGCCACTTATAGCTCAGGTGAAATTAACAAGATGTACAACAAATGGTTTGAACAACCAATTCCACCGAAAAACATTAACCTGAACTTTGCTATGTCAGACCAACTTAAAGCCTTAATTGCAAACCCACATGACCGTGATCAGTAAACGATAAGGGAAAGATTAATGTTCACTCAGGCAAAGTTTCTTTGCCTGACCTATTTTAGGGGATTGTCATGAATTATACCTGGAACTGGGGCGTCCTTTGGCAATCCACAGGCGTGGGAGATAGCACCTATCTCAGTTGGATTTTGATTGGTTTAGGCTGGCTGGTTGTTATTGCCATTGTGGCTTGGAGCATTGCAATGGTGCTCGGAAGTATTCTCGGCATTATGCGCACGCTTCCCAATAAAACCGCACGTGCTATCGGCACTGGCTACGTCACCATTTTTCGTAATGTACCGCTACTGATCCAATTATTTATTTGGTTTTATGTGGTGCCGAATTTCTTACCTGGCCCGATCAAGTCATGGTGGATTAACGATTTAAGTGCAGGAACAACAGCGCTGATTTCAGCCAGTATTGGTCTGGGACTGTTTACCGCAGCACGTGTCTGCGAACAAGTCCGTACAGGCATTGAAGCCTTACCTACAGGACAGGTCAATGCAGGTTATGCCATGGGTTTTAGTACCGCACAGCTATACCGCTATGTCATTTTACCGCAGTCCTTCCGTACGATTTTGCCGCCTCTGAGCTCAGAGTTGACCAACTGCGTCAAAAATACTTCTGTAGCCTCTTTAGTTGGGGTCTCCGAGATTATTTCGCAGATGAAAACCATCAGCGAATATACGCAGAACACCATCGAAATCTATACCTATGTCACGATTATTTTCATCGTTATCAACGTGTGCTTAATTACCTTAATGACGCTGCTTGAAAAACGTTTGCGTGTCCCAGGTTTAATTGCAGGAGCTAAATAATGGAATGGCTCACCGCATTTACCCATGATTTGCAGTTATCTGCACCCGCCCTATGGCATGGTTTAAGTATCACTTTAAAAGTGGTCATCATCGCCACCATTGGTGGTATTTTCATTGGCACGCTGTTGGCACTGATGCGTTTGTCTTCAATTCGCATCTTGAATTTAATTGCCCAAGGCTATGTCAATTTATTCCGCTCGATTCCTCTGCTGTTGGTATTGATGTGGTTCTACTTTGCTGTACCGTTCATCTACACCACAGTCACAGGAAATTACCTGACCATTGATACCGCTTTGGTCTCAAGTATTGTGGCGTTCATGTTGTTTGAAGCAGCTTATTTCTCGGAAATTGTACGTGCAGGGATTCAATCGATTCCTAAAGGACAGTCTGCCGCGGCTTATGCACTAGGCATGACCTATGGTCAGTCCATGCGTTTAATCATTTTGCCGCAAGCCTTTCGCAAAATGACACCGCTACTGTTACAACAAACCATCATCTTGTTCCAAGACTCAACCATGGTGTACGCCATTGGTCTACTCGACTTCTTCCGCACCAACTACGTGCGGGGCGATTTGATGTCTCTATTAACGCAATATATTTTATTTGCAGGCCTAGTGTATTTCACCATCAGTATGCTAGCCACATATGCAGTAAAACGATTACAAAGGAGGTTAAGCGTATGAGCGACCAAAAAGTAATGATTGACCTCCAAAATGTCAGTAAATGGTATGGCGATTTTCAAGTATTAACCGATTGCACTACACAAATTTGCCAAGGTGAAGTGGTGGTGGTCTGTGGTCCATCAGGCTCAGGCAAATCGACCCTGATTAAAACAGTGAATGGACTGGAAGCCTTCCAACAAGGTCAAATCACAGTTGATGGAATTCCGATTAAAGACCCGAAGACAGATTTGACCAAATTACGCAGTCGCGTAGGCATGGTGTTTCAGCATTTCGAGTTGTTTCCACACTTAAGCATTACTGAAAATTTAACCATTGCCCAAATTAAAGTATTGGGACGCTCTGAAGCTGAAGCGAAAAAGAAAGGCTTAGGCTATTTAGAACGGGTTGGGCTGAGTGCACATGCACATAAATTTCCAGCACAACTTTCAGGTGGACAACAACAACGTGTCGCAATTGCCCGTGCCTTAAGCATGGATCCGATTGCCATGTTGTTTGATGAGCCTACATCGGCGCTTGACCCTGAAATGATTAATGAGGTTCTTGATGTGATGGTCGAGTTGGCACATGAAGGCATGACCATGATGTGTGTCACCCATGAAATGGGCTTTGCCCGCCAAGTGGCCAACCGTGTGTTGTTTATGGATCAAGGTAAAATTGTCGAAGACTGTAGTAAAGATGATTTCTTTAACACCAAACGTGGTGATCGTGCTCAACAGTTCTTAGACAAGATCTTGCACTAGCACAAACGTGTTATCCCACATTAAAAAAGCAGATCACACGATCTGCTTTTTTAATTCATGCTCTAGTCTAAAACCAAGCGCGCATTGGTAGCTTGAACAGGACGATTATTCGGATACCCCATCAGTGCAGCAAAGTTTGCGATTTGCTGTGCTGATGCCTGCTGGATATCTTTTAAGACCACCCAACGTACACCTTCAGTACACGGTGGTGTCGTGAGCGAACCATTAAAGCGGTAGTACTCGCGATGTGTCGGCAGAAATTGATCTGCGTTTAAAGTGAGTACTTTCTGGGGGTACCTGTACTGCTGCCATAGTCCATCAAGTGCTTGATTCTTTTTCCCTTGTTCATACATCACCGCAACCACAGCCAGCTCTCCTTTTTCAGAAGCATGGACTAAATGTAATTCCATCGGAAAACTTTTGCCGTGAATCGTATTTTCAGAAGGGCTATGTAAATGCATTTGCAATAATTGAAATCGTTCTCCCTCTAAACTTAAATAACTGCCTTGATGAAAATTGGCTTGTAAAGTATGAGGGAGCTTCACGATACTCGTTGCAGCAGTTTTATAATCAAAATCAAGTGGCGCAAGGTCTGCTGAAATCACATGCTCAATATTAATGGGTGATTGATTATGCCCCGCACAAGTTTGGTATTTGGTGTTGAGCTGGCTCCAATACTGCGGTGCTGTTTGTGCTTGATAACCCCAATCCGAAGTTACTTCACTACTGGCCCAAGCCATCACACATGGGAGACCAAACAATGTTGCTATTAGTTTTTTCTTCATCATAATCCATCAAAAAATATCAGTTTAAAACGCCCCAATATCCTCTAAGAAATCACGCTCAAGCAGCAAAACCTAAAATGCCAATTCTGCCTGCTTGTCTTTGTTTTTTGTGCAAACTCTGTAATCATAACTTTTCAGCAAAAAGCCAATATTGCCCGACTATTTTGTCTCGTTCTAGATGAAAAATGCTGAAATAGGACTGATCATATATGACAATAATTACAATTAATTACATGTAGTTATGTGATTATTCACCTTTTATCTGTGATAAATTAAAATAAGAATGAGAAAATACAATCATGTTTAAAAACTTTCACTGATGCACAATCAGCACGCACATTTCATGGCATGAGCGTTCCAAAAGAGAACAAAGCAACGAAGACTCAAATAAAAATAGTTGCTGACCGAATTTTTTTATCATTTTTTGAGTTACTGCTTTTTTGGCTTAGCTCAAGAGATAAAATATACACCTGTATATTTAAAATGTAAAAACTTAGATAACCATAATATATTCATAAACTTAATATTAATTTATATTTTAACCCATGCACCACTGCAATGCACAAACACCATCATGGTGCATACTTTTGCTTTATATCGAGTCTTGTTATTTTTAAGCAAAACTTAATCAATATTTCCTTTTTGCTGAGATCTTCACGAAATTACAGGCATCAGTATACTGAGTTTCTTTTTGCAAAATTTTGCACTCAAATGGAACCTAAACATGCAAAATATTGACTTACTTTTTCTTCTTCTTGGTGCAGTTTTAGTCCTTGCCATGCATGCGGGCTTTGCTTTTTTAGAACTAGGGACAGTTCGTCATAAAAATCAAGTCAACGCTTTAAGCAAAATTTTAACGGACTTTTCACTTTCCTCAATCGCCTACTTCTTTGTAGGTTACTACATTTCCTATGGGCATCATTTTTTCCATATCGGAGATACCTTAGCGGCGGATCATGGCTATAACCTGATGCGCTGTTTTTTCCTGCTCACTTTTGCGGCCGCAATTCCAGCCATTATTTCAGGCGGTATTGCCGAGCGTGCCAAAATGCGCTCACAAGCAATTGCAACCGTGTTATTGGTGGCCTTGGTTTATCCTTTCTTTGAAGGAATCGCATGGAATGGCAACTTTGGTTTACAACAGTGGCTACAAGACACTTTCGGTGCAAGTTTCCATGACTTCGCAGGTTCAGTGGTGGTACATGCTATGGGAGGATGGATCGCTCTGGCTGCGGTGGTTCTACTCGGTGCACGTGATGGTCGCTACAAAAAAGATGGCCGTGTCAGTGCGCATCCTCCTTCGTCTATTCCGTTCTTGGCTCTAGGTTCATGGATTTTGATCGTCGGTTGGTTCGGCTTTAATGTGATGAGTGCGCAGCGTTTAGATGCAATTTCAGGACTGGTCGCGATTAACTCACTTATGGCCATGGTTGGCGGTACTTTGGCAGCTAACTTCGCAGGAAAAAATGACCCTGGCTTCTTACACAATGGCCCTTTAGCGGGTCTTGTGGCAATTTGTGCAGGTTCAGATGTCGTACATCCGATTGGGGCATTGGTGATTGGCGCCATTGCTGGACTGATTTTTGTCAAACTTTTCACCTACACCCAAAACAAGCTAAAAATCGATGATGTACTCGGAGTGTGGCCTTTGCACGGCGTATGTGGTGCCTTTGGTGGGCTTGCAGTCGGGATCTTTGGTCAAAAATGGCTCGGTGGTTTAGGCGGTGTTGCGATGATGTCACAGCTGATTGGTACGCTATTGGCTATTGGTATTGCTGTTATTGGTGGATTGGTGGTCTATGGCGCTTTAAAAGCCACGATGGGCATCCGTTTAAGCCAAGAAGATGAATTCCGCGGTGCCGATTTATCCATTCATAAAATCTCTGCCAACTCAGATGACAGTATGTTCTAAGCACATTTCCATTTTAATGCGGCTCACATGGGCCGCTTTTTTTATTCGTATTCAAAATTATAAGAGGCTTTTAGCACTCTAAATAATCAAAAATCTCAGACAATGCCGCGATACTCGGTGCAGTCATCTGCACTGAAGGAACATGAAAGCCTGATAACCACAGTGCTTGCATTCCTGCCTGCTGTGCACCTTGTACATCATTAATAGGATGATCTCCTATAAATAAGCACTGCCCCCACATCAACAGCCAACTGCTGTGCGGTATCTATAAAAATATCAGCTTGGGGTTTGGCTTGACCAAACTGTCCAGAGCTATTGATCACATCAAAATAATGCTGAAAGCCCAAGCCATTTAATATAGACAGCCGTGTGGCATGACCGCCATTTGAAATAATGGCGAGTTTATATCCTGCTTGCTTTAGACGGGTCAGTGTTTGCTCAGCCTCAGGCATCGCCACAGCACTACGACCAAACTGTGCAAACCAGAAATTGCTTAACGCTTCTAAATGCGGAGACACCTGCCAGTTTAACTCCTGTAACAACGCGTAAGCCACTGAAGCACCGATGCTGGGATGAGTTAAATACTCTTTTAAGGGATAACCACCATTGTCGATCCGATTCACAATCGACTCAACCTGTTCCACATCAACGCAGTTAAGTTGGCTTTGATAGATGTCGACAAGGCTTTGACTAAAAGCCGCAACACTTCGCCCACGATGCGTCAAAGTATTATCCAAATCAAATAGAACAGCACGTACCGACATGTTTCAACCTCATGTGTTTGAGAGCAAATGTAACACTGAACCGACACTTTGTATTCGCCTTAAAGCGATAACCAAAGCACAGATCATGCTAAAGCAGATCAAACAGCGTTTATGTTAAGCCTCGTTTAAGCTGACGCTGTTGGAATAGCGCTTATTTTCATAACATGGCCTCACTTGTGTCGGATCAGCAACGTTTTTTCATCCTTCAGTTTTTTATTTTGATGCTGGGTTTTGCCGTATTGTGGCTGCTCTTCCCTGTGGCGGGCACCATCGACTTACAACTGATTCACCCCTTTATGGATCAAACTGGTCATTTTCCATTAAAGCGCGACTGGGCCTTAGCAGAACTGAATCACCGTTATGTCAAAGACATCATTATCGCAGTGTATGTGATTTATTTACTGAAATGGCTCGCTTCATATAAATGGGCTACGTTCAAACCCCAGCGTTGGCAAAATGGCTATTTCATAGGCTTAGTCCTCATCAGTACCAGTCTCATTGGGATTTTGAAATCACAATCCGCGCATGCCTGCCCATGGGACATGACTCTAGCCACGACACATGATTTCTTTTGGGACTTATCAGCCAGCGCAGGACATTGCTTCCCTGGAGGACATGCTGCGACAGGTTTTGCGCTCTTTGTGGGATATTTCGTATACCGTCTAAATGAACCCAAACGCGCGTGGTTTTATTTGCTTGCTGCCCTGATTTTAGGATTTGTCATGGGTTGGGCACAAATGATGCGGGGCGCACATTTTCTCAGTCACAATTTATGGACGGCATGGGTGATTTGGCTGGTCAATGTACTGGCCTATGCGCTGTGTTATAAGCAGTTTACACAGTCCAGCCCAAATCAAGCTGAAACTACAGTTTAAAGATCACTTGGACCTGTAAACCACCCAATGCTGTACTTTGTCCAAAGTGCAGTTTGGCGCCAATTTTTTCTGCGGCTTTATCGACAATGGATAAGCCCAGTCCGCTGCCGACTTCCAGATGATGATGTACGCGATAGAAGCGCTTTAAGATATGATCATAAAGTTCTGGCGCAATGCCTGGGCCACTGTCTTCAATTTGAACAATGGCTTGCTGATCTTGCTGATAAATGGAGACATTAATCACGCCCTGTTCAGGCGTATATTTAATCGCATTATCCAAGAGATTATAAACAATAGAATGTAAGGCTGAACTTTGAGTTTCTATCCAAAGTGCTTCATGCTGTTCCAAGCCTAAATCGATGTTTTTCGCTAGCGCTAGCTCCATCAGTTGCTCCATACATTCAACCGCCACATCACTTAATCCTAATCTTTGTGTAGGTTCTAAACTTGGTACGGAAGCATCCTGCTTCGCCAAATTGAGCAGTTGTGACACCAAATGTTGAGTCCGAATTAAGCCTAAACTTAGGTTTTTTAACGCTTGGTGTTCTGGAAATTCATGCAGCAAAATTTTCATTTGCAAATTCAGCGCTGTAATTGGGGTTCTTAGCTCATGCGCTGCGTCGGCAATAAATTGCTTTTGTTCTTGTTGCGAAAGCGAAATTCGTTCAAATAAACGATTCATTTCATTAATGGTCGGAAGAATTTCCAGTGGATAACCATCGGGCCGAATCTCACTTAGTTCATAGGGTTCACGCTGTGCAAGTTCCGCTTTAAACTCATCCAAGGGCTTTAGGCTGCGTCCAATAATCCAACTCAGCCCCCATAAAGCCAAAGGCATGAACAGTAAATATGGAATCAACATATTGGCCGCCAGCTCTAAAGCCAACTTTTGTCTTACACTGCGCTGCTGACTGACTTGAATTTGATACTTTTCTGTTGGCAGCACATAGGTATTCCATAGCCCCTGTGCCGTGTGATGGGTATAAAATCCAGCTTTCTTAACGGGTTGTATTAATAAATCAAACTCATGTTGCCGTTGTTCAGGCAGTCCATACGACCAGACATCTACAAATAAATCTTCTTCGTGATAGTGTCTGTCCGCTTCAAACTCACTCTTAATTGGAGCGGGATCATGCGCTGCAACACGCTCAGCCAAATTACGCATTTGTGCATCGAGGATCTCATTGGTCTCTTCAAGTGCAATGCGATACGCTGCAATCACCAACAAACAGCCCATCACAATACTAAATAAAGAGGTATAGGTAATTAGTTGACGCTTTAAGGAAACAGGAGTCGGCTTCGCCATTTTATGCTTCAACCTGCCCCAAACGATAGCCTAAACCTCGAATGGTACGGATAAAGTCTTTGCCAAGTTTGGCACGTAAATGGTGAATATAAACTTCAATGGTATTGCTGTTAATTTCCGAGTCAAGGTCATAGAGCTTTTCTTCCAAATTGGTTTTGGAAAAAATTTTATTGGGATGACTGACCAGAGGAATTAAAATAGCCCATTCTCGGTTCGACAAATCAATGGTCTGCCCTTTGTATTTGGCTAAGTGCAAATCTTCATCTAACTCTAGACCTGCATAACTCAAAGTCTGGCTTTGTTTTTGCTGTTTTAACGCGCCACTACGACGTAATAACGCATGAATACGTGCCAGCAACTCATCAAACTCATAAGGCTTAATTAAGTAATCATCCGCACCATGGTTTAAACCATCAACTCGGTTTTGTAATTGATCTCGTGCCGAAATAATCAGCACAGGCAAAGTCGGATAAAGTGAGCGAATATTTTTAAGGACCTGCATCCCATCCATCATCGGTAGACCCAAATCCAACAACACCACATCAAATGGATATTGTTGTAATTGCTTTAAACCATCAAAACCATTATTGACCCATACCACATCAAACTGCTGATAACGCAGCAGCGTTTGTGTGGACTCTGCAATCATAAAATCATCTTCAATAATCAATATTTTTGACATGGTCTAAGCGCTCGCTTTGGTCGCAGTACAGTGTTCTAACATATTATTTTTTGAATCAATCACCGTACTTTTTACCCCAAGTAAACTCAATAAGCTTGGGAACAAATGATCTTGGCTTAATTCTTGGCTTTTTTGTTGCCCTAAGCAAGCGATTTGTTGCGGATTCTGCCTTTGCCATGTTTCTGAAAACCACATCAGCATCGGCACGTGGGTCTGTTGACTTGGTGCAATGGCATAAGGCGAACCATGTAGATACAACCCGTGTTCACCAGTCGACTCACCATGGTCAGATAAATACCAAAAACCAGTTTCAAAGTTTGAGCTTTGCTTTAATACACCAATCAGTTGACTCAACACATGGTCGGTATAAAGAATGGAGTTATCATAACTATTTTTTAGCTGTTCAGGTGTGCAGGCTTGAATAGCATTGGTATCACACATCGGTTGGAAAGGCTGAAACTTAGGCGTTGAACGCTTATAGTAAGCTGGTCCATGACTGCCCATTTGGTGTAACACAACTAAACGTGGCGTTTTATCATCAGCCGCAATACCAGCCATATACGCTTTTAAGCTATCCACCAAAATTTCATCGGTACATTCACCATCGGCTGAACACCATTTTTTCTGTATCGGTTCAGGAATTTTATACTGCTCAACCCGATCACAAACGCCTTTACAGCCAGAGTTATTGTCAATCCATGTCACTTTGTAACCAGCACGCTGTGCAAGATCTAATAAACCTTCACGGTGATGTGCTAACTGTGCATCGTAGTTTTCACGTGGCATGCCAGAAAACATACAAGGCACTGAAACTGCAGTGGCTGTCCCGCAAGAACTGACTTGATTAAAGTTGATGACATGGAGTTTTTCCAGCTCAGGGTTAGTCTTTTTCGCATAACCATTTAAAGAAAAACTTTCTGCACGTGCCGTTTCACCGACCACCAAAACCATCAATTTCGGCAAGTTTTGCTGTCCGACTTGCTCCACCAAATGGGCATCTTCACCATAAGTCACCAACGGTAAATGCTGCTGTGGTCGATTTTTTTTATAATATGACAGCGTTGAACTGATCGCATTTTGCGGTGAAATCATCCCTTTGAGATCACGATGCTCACGGAAAATCGCGGCATAATCAACAAAGAAAATAAACAACATGCCTGCAATCAGTAAAATGGAAACTGCACTACCGAACAGCTTATGCAATAACACAGTTTTAAAAGGATCACGGCGGATTTTGACCTTAAATAAAACGACTAAAGGTAGTACTACCATCGCCCCAATCCACAGCACAAGTCGCCATGACAACAAGTCTCGCACTTCATTGCCATCGGTTTGCATCATGTTTTGAATTTGATCTGGTGTGATCGAAACGCCTAAACTGTTGACAAAATACGCACTCATTCCACCAATGATGATCAATAACGCAGCCACCCCTTTAGCCATCGGCCGCCACTGTAACAGCTGAAAAACCAAATGATAAAAAGCCAACACCACCAAAATGGTAGCGCCGATAAAGGCATAAGCTTTGAAACCGTGATACGGTGTAAGCAACTGAACTTGCTTATAGAACATCACGTTTAAAACCACGGCTAACCACAGCGCCAAATATACGTTAAAGCGCGAAAGTGAAACTTCTTTAAATATAGACTGCAAATTGAACATTTTAAATCATGTCTTGCTGAGCGGATGCCCCAATGTAGTTTTCTAAACTTAAAACTCGCTTAAATAAAAAGGCGCTGTGGCCGAATATATAAAGTCATACCGATCAGTTAAGCAATCAGATGCCCTTTTTGAGCCGCCCAATATTATTTGATACGCGGAAGCGTCATCCGCAACCTGTATGTCCATTTAAAAGGAATGTTTTTGCAAAATGATCATTTAAATGCAGAAAAGCAAAAGGTTTTGCGGATGACAAATGTTTTTGGTTCTTTTGGCTCAACCAAAGAACGGACCAGCTCCAAATATTGAATTTTAAAATACGAAGATTCCATAATAAATGACAAAAAGTTAAGGAGTTTCTATAAAACTCCTTAACTGATTCGCATTAATCTTTAGAGACTTTGCCCTTTTCTATCACTTAAACATTAAAATTTGTATTCAATCCCTGTGCCTACTACAGGTTGTTTGGTTTCAAATGATGCTTGTTCAAGGGTCAAAATCCCTGCGTAACCATAAGCTTTGACTTGCTTGGTAAATGCATAGTCAGCACCTGCAATAAACTGCTGCGCATCAAAGTCTTCTTTAGATGTTTTAAAACTGGTTGAGTTTTGACTGTATTGAGCTTTCACTGTCCAAGCTTTGGCAGTCGGTAAGTTATATTCAGCCCCAACCAACCAGCCTTGTGCATCGTCTATGGCAGCCGCGGCAGCATCATTGCCTTGTACATCCGCCACTTCAGAAGTTTGATATAACGCTTTCAACGCTAAACCATTATTCAGATTTACTCGACCAATGGCACGCAAAGTATCAGCTGCGGCAAACGCACTACCTGCCACCCCGCCAGTCACCTCAGGCGCTGACGCATTCAACGTGCCACGTCCTGCAAAGGTTGACGGAATGGCCTTATCATAACCAATACCTGCAACAAACTTTTTACTGTCATAGACTACTGATGCTGACCAAGCATCGCCCAGACCACGCCCTGCAACTTTTGCACCGCCTTTAGATTTTTCAATACCACCAGCTTCACCTGTTGCTAACAATGCCGCAGCTTTCAGTTTACCTGTGCCCACTCCCCAAGCAGGTGTTTCATAGACCAGCACGTTATCAACTCGGTTTTCACCCGTGAAAATCCCAGCCACATCGGCTTTGTTGGCCACATAGTTATTAAAGGTATCTACCACTGAAGACAGTTGTTTAACAGGGGTATCAATTTTACCGACTTTTAATGATCCAAGTTTCTGGTCTTGCAAGCCAACGAGTAAATTACGCGGAACGAAAGTATCAGTGCTACCGCCATTATCTACATAGAAAGTAAATTCAGCTTGGTATAGTGCATTTAAGCGATCTGTTAGCTTCTCTTCGCCCTTTAACCCCAAAAAAGAGTTGTTAGAGTTCAGCTCGACCACATCGCGGTCTTTATTTGGCGAGGCATTGTCTTCAGGTAAATAATCGGCCGTGACATCAATTTCACCATAAAAAGTAGGTGCTGCGAATGTTACCCCTGCCACTAAACTTAAAGCGATTGCGGCTGCAATTTGTGTTTTCATTATCAAAATATCCTACGGTAAATTTGTTACAAATATTACCGTTCAGACATATATGACAGAACAATTAAAAAATTATTTAGTTATATTTTTTAATTGTTTACGTCGATATTTAGCACTTTTTATGATTTATTTATGAATGAATTATGAAAGGTCTGAATGCATCGCAATGCCACGCCATTTAAAGATAAACCACAGGCTCAACATCGCAATGACTACAATCATACACAGATAATTAAAATAGCCGAGCCAATCTCCCAGTAGACCGCTCACACTATACAAACCACCACTGACAGTGGCCATCAGCGCCACTTGAAAAGTAAAGTCCGTGCCTGCCAGATGTTTACGACTGTACTGCATCACTAGGGTGAGCATGACCACCAACAGCATCGATGAAGTCATATCTTCAAAGGCATTGATTAGATAAATCAGCCACGGCTGAATACTGTGCTGGTTTTCATATTGAAAGGCTAACCATGTATAAGCTGCCAGACTGAATATTTTAAGCACTGAGTACAGCGCTAAAGCCGTGGCACGGCGAATCAACTTCAAACTATAGCCCGCAAGTCCTGCACCTATTAAGGCGGCACATGCACCCAACATGGTGACATAAAGCCCTATCTGAGAAAAACTCAGACCCAAATCGACCATCAAAGGTTTCAAAAGTGGCCCTGCTAAACCATCAGCTATTTTAAAACTCAATAACACTGCTAACCATGCTACAAGCAAAGGACTCTGGACAAAATAAGCCAAATAGTTTTTGATCTGCTGGATATTAAAAGGTGTGGTCTGAGCTGCAGATACCTCTCGATGCTTTGGCTCTAGATAAATTAAAATCGGCAGCGTGTTTATAAAGACCATTGCAGCTAGCATCAAAAAAGTGCTCTGCCAACTCAGCCAATCTAATGCCCACAAGATTGCTCCACCACCGACAATAAAACCCAGACGCGATCCAATCACCTGAAAGGTATTGCCCCAGTGCTGTTGTTCCCCTTTTAAAATATTGACCGCCAACCCATCGGTTGCAATATCTTGTGTTGCCCCTAGCAAATTCATACTCAGGAGGCCCACAAAGAAAGCCCATAAATAAATAGGTTGATTTAATCCATCAATCGGGAGGAAAGACAGTCCGATCAGCACCAGCACCGTAAGAAACTGCAATGGAATAATCCAACTCCGATAGTGGCCGAAACGGGTGATCCCAAAACGATCTAACATAGGTGCCCAAAACACTTTGATCGACCACGGCAACATCAGCAGCCCGAAGCCCCCAATCTGTGCCAATGAAACACCCTGTGCTCTTAAAATGACAGGCAAGGCATGAGTCATAAACCCGACAGGTAAGCCCTGTGCCCAATACAATGAAAACAGCAAAATATATACATTGCGAGTCTGTAGCATGCTGTTCCTATATACATGGATTGGTCAAAATGTTCATCTTAGTTCGCTATCCGTTCATTTTTTTTGCCAATGAATTCAAGCTGATCAGTGCTTATGATGAGAGGATATACATCTTGGTCGATTGAGTATAATAACAATGAACCAATATTTTCCAGAACTACCAGATCAAGTTCCAAGTCGTAATTCATCTGCATTCACTCGCGCTATTTTTAAGCAGCTTTATTTAGCGCAAGGTTGGCGCTTTGTTGGAGAATTTCCGAACTTGCCTAAAGCGGTAGCAATTATCTCGCCGCATACCTCCAATATCGATGCATGGCATGGCTTTACGGCTCTACTGGGCTTAGGCCTGCAAATCACCATTTTTGGCAAGAACAGTTTGTTTCATACCCCGCTGAAACCTTTACTTGAGTGGGTTGGCGTCATTCCTGTCAATCGTAGCCATGCCCAAGGTTTAACCCAAGACATTATCGATATTATTCACAGCAAAGAAAAAATTTGGGTCGGTATGGCACCTGAAGGCACACGTAAGCAAGCGGAATCCATCCGTAGTGGCTTTTATCGCATTGCGCATGGTGCACAGATTCCGATTGTGATGTTTTCTTTTGACTATACGCAAAAAACCATCCACTGCTTGGGCGTATTTCATCCCACAGGACATTTTGAGCAAGACCTAGAACATATTTTAGATCTGTATATCGGCACATTTTCAGCGAAAAACCCAAAATGGTTGGCCAAGCCTTTACAAAAACGCTTAAAAAATAGCTAGTAAATCAAGATTGAATCTGCTGAGATGTGCACCATTATTTGTTTTGCGTTTTAGTACTTTTGACCATGAATTTCGCTCGTTTATCTCTGATTGGTACACTCACACTGACTATGGCAGGATGTGATCTTGCATCAAAGAAAACACCAACAACAACTCCCATTCAAGCCCGCGAACCTGTGATTGCGATTGCACTCGGCGGTGGCGGTGCCAAAGGTTTTGCACACATTGGGGTGCTTAAAGTTTTAGAGTCACATGGTATTAAACCTAAAATTGTCACAGGAACCAGTGCGGGAAGTTTTGTCGGTAGTATCTATGCCAGTGGTAAAACGCCTTTCCAGCTTCAGCAAATTGCCTTGACCTTAAAAGAATCGGACATTCGAGACTTAACCCTCAACTCTCAAGGTTTTGTGCAAGGACAAAAGCTGCAAGACTATGTCAATAAACACGTCGGCAACAAACCAATTCAACAGTTCCCTATCCGCTTCGCTGCAGTCGCTACCCGTCTGGATACAGGACGAAAAGCCGACTTTATTAAAGGCAATGCGGGTCAAGCAGTACGTGCTTCATGCAGTATTCCGAACGTTTTTGTCCCTGCGGTGATTGGTGGAACCAAATATGTTGATGGTGGCCTTGTTAGCCCAATTCCAGTCAAAACAGCCAAGGACATGGGCGCGGATATTGTAATTGCGGTTGATATTTCAGCCCGTCCCGTTGGAAACAAGCCACTGAATATGTGGGGTTTGCTCGATCAGACCATTAATATTATGGGGCAGCAAAGCATCAATGAAGAGCTAAGCCAAGCAACTGTAGTGATTCAACCCAAAGTTGGTCACCTAGGTACTTTAGACTTAAAAGCCAGCAATCAATCTATTTTAGAAGGTGAAAAAGCCGCGCAGCTCAAAATTAAATCGATCGAAAAAGCCATAGGCGATTTTAAAAAGACTCCAGCTGCTTTTAAACCTGCGCCCAAAGCCAAATTCTAAAAAATTTGATTTTTAATATTCAAAGACTTATTCATCTGCTAAATTGATATAGATGCTTCTGCATCTATATCCCTATAACGAATATATGAGTAGATGTATGGAATTTGCTTTTGAGCCTTGGCACTGGTTTGTATTGGGCGTTCTGTTAATGTTATCAGAGCTGATTCTGCCTGCTTTTGCCGCACTGTGGTTCGGTATTGCGGCCATTATGGTCGGTATTCTGTACTGGATGTTCCCCATGATGGGCGTTACCACGCAGTTTGTGACGTGGATTATTTTGTCGATTTTATGCACTTTACTTTGGTTTAAGTTTATTAAACCGCTTTCGACTGACAAGACCAAAGCAGGACTGTCTCGCGAAGCAACCATCGGTCAAATTGGCATGGTGATTCAAGCGAGTCCTGAAAATGAACACATTCGCGTTCGCTTTCCCATTCCAGTACTCGGTTCAGATGAATGGAACTGTCGTACTTTAGATAAAGTCCACGTCGGCGACCGAGTTCGTGTCGTTGAAATACTGGGCAATGATTTAATGGTCAAAGCACATCTCTCAACCAACGAAAATAGATAAAAGTGAGTTAAGCATATGTCTGGTGGATTTATTGTCGTTTTAGCAATTTTGGCTTTTGCCGCTGTCACCATTTTTAAAGGTGTCCGTATTGTTCCACAAGGTTATAAATGGATCGTGCAACGTCTGGGTAAATACCATACCACGTTGAATCCAGGTCTCAACTTTGTGATTCCTTATGTCGATGAAGTGGCTTATAAAGTGACGACCAAAGACATTGTATTAGACATTCCCTCTCAAGAAGTGATTACCCGCGATAATGCCGTTTTGCTCATGAATGCAGTGGCCTATATCAACATCACCACGCCTGTAAATGCCGTCTATGGGATTGAAAACTATACATGGGCCATTCAAAACTTAGTGCAAACGTCACTACGTTCAATCGTTGGTGAAATGGATCTTGATGATGCGCTATCGTCTCGTGATCACATTAAAGCCAAACTTAAAGGAGCCATTTCGGATGATATTTCAGACTGGGGCATTACCCTTAAAACCGTTGAAATTCAAGACATTCAACCCTCTTCAACTATGCAAGCCGCAATGGAAGCGCAAGCGGCGGCTGAGCGTCAACGTCGTGCGACCGTGACCAAAGCAGACGGTGAAAAACAAGCAGCGATTTTAGAGGCAGACGGCCGTTTAGAAGCGTCTCGTCGTGACGCAGAAGCACAAGTGGTCTTAGCAGAGTCTTCTCAGCGTGCCATTGAAATGGTCACTTCGGCTGTGGGCGACAAGGAAATTCCTGTGGCTTACTTGTTGGGTGAACAATATGTCAAAGCGATGCAAGATATGTCTAAATCGAACAATGCTAAAACAGTGGTGTTGCCAGCCGATATTTTAAGTACCATCCGTGGTGTTATGGGGCGTAAAGACATCTAACTGATGCTTCGTTTGATTGAATGAGGACAGCTTTCGAGCTGTCCTTTTTATTGTGGTTGAGAAAAACTTAAGCCTCTAAGAAACAAGCATTAAAAAAGAGGACACGCTATGTCCTCTTTTTTAATCTAAACACTGAAACTTAGCTTTGGCGAGCCAATAAGAACTGTGAAATCTGATTAAGTTCTGCTGCTGCATCCGTCGGGAAATACGCCAAAGCAGCAAAGGCTTGATCATGCAAACTCTTGGCATACTCTTGTGCAGCCTCAAGTCCCATCAAGGCTGGATAAGTCGATTTTTCGACTTGCTCATCCTTGCCTGCGGTTTTACCCAGGACATCTGTATTTGAAATGATATCTAAAATATCGTCTTGCACCTGAAAAGCCAAACCAATTGCCTGCGCATATTCGCGTAACTTTGGAATCGCTTGATCGCAACCGTCAAATACAGTCACCGCGGCCATCATCACCGCAGCAGAAATCAATGCACCCGTTTTATTTCGATGGATATTTTCAAGTGCAGTCTGATCGACACGTTTACCTTCGGCTTGCAGGTCAAGGACTTGGCCACACACCATTTTAGAGCTCGCTGTCGCTAAAATTTGCATCTGCTTCAGTACAATACCTTGATCAACCACTGGGCCAGCATCAAACAGACGGCTACCTAAAATTTCAAATGCCATGGACTGTAAGATATCGCCCGCAAGCAAAGCCGTATCTTCACCATAAGCCACATGACAGGTCGGCTGACCACGACGTAAAAGATCATTGTCCATACAAGGCAAATCATCATGTGCCAAGGAATAACAATGAATCAGTTCCACAGCTACAGCGGCGCGGCGCACGGCAGCTGCATTATTGTTTGGATTTAAATGTGCCGTGGCATAGCACAGCGCAGGACGCACACGTTTTCCACCTAACATGACCGCATGATGCACAGCACTCTTTAACGGTTCCGGAATTGAAAAAGCATCAAGTGCAGTCAATAAATCATCGTGAATACGTTGTTGAGCCTGTTGAAGTGCATTTGCTGATACGTCGGTTAGTGCTGACACATTCGCCTCGAATAACAATAGGATAAATTAATCTGGTACTCAGTTTGCCTGAGCCGATCATTTGAAATGATCTGTTGGCATGATACTGCTTTCTGCCCGCTTTCTCTATGCCGAAAGCACAAACAAGGCACAGTATTCTATTAATTTTTGCAGACGAGGTGATAAGAATGACTTTTCTACTATTTCAAGCAACCATTACACAAGCAATCAAGCTCTAAAATTCACTGCTCATGGTCTTAGTTATTTTTAGCCTTCTTATCACAGACCTAGAGTTGACATAAAAAAGCCTCTACAGAGAGAGGCTTTTACATAGCACTACTCCAAGCTTTCCGCTGGAATACGCACCCAACCTTCCATCAACACGCGAGCACTACGACTCATGACAGCTTTTTTCACTACCCACTGACCCTTTTCTTGTATCGCTTGCGTTCCCACACGTAAGGTCCCTGAAGGATGACCAAAACGAACGGCTTCACGTGCTCCACCTCCCGCGGCCAAATTGACCAAGGTTCCAGGTATCGCTGCTGCGGTACCAATGGCAACAGCCGCTGTACCCATCATCGCATGGTGTAATTTACCCATAGAAAGTGCACGAACCAATAAATCGGTGTCTTGCTCTGTAATGGTTTTACCACTCGACGAGACATATTGTTTTGGCTTAGAAACAAAAGCAATTTTAGGCGTGTGTTGACGACTGGCAGCTTCAGAAATATCTTGAATCAGCCCCATCTGTTTTGCACCATGGGCACGAATGGTTTCAAAGCGCGCTAAAGCTTTGGCATCGCCATTAATTGCGTCTTGTAATTCACTCCCCGTGTAGCCAATGTCTTCTGCATTTAAGAAAATGGTCGGAATACCTGCATTGATAAACGTTGCTTGAAAGCGACCAATCTCTGGAACCTCTAAAGTGTCAACCAAATTCCCTGTTGGGAACATGGCACCACCATCTTCACCATCATCGGCTGGATCTAAAAATTCAATTTGCACTTCTGCAGCTGGGAACGTCACGCCATCAAGTTCAAAATCACCTGTTTCTTGAACTTGGCCCTGCGTAATAGGTACGTGTGCAATAATGGTTTTTTGAATATTCACCTGCCAAATGCGGACTGTGCAGATGCCATTTTCTGGAATACGTGCAGCATCGACCAAACCATTTGAAATCGCAAATGAACCTACTGCCGCAGTTAAGTTGCCACAGTTTCCGCTCCAGTCGACAAAAGGCTGATCAATCGACACTTGTCCAAACAAATAATCGACATCATGTTCGGGCTGTTGGCTCTTCGCTAAAATCACCGTTTTACTGGTACTTGATGTTGCACCACCCATGCCATCAATCTGCTTTGCATAAGGATCAGGGCTACCAATTACACGGAGCAATAACTGATCTCGAACGCGTCCAGCCTGTTGCGCAGCTTCTGGGAGGTCATCTAATTTAAAGAATACGCCCTTACTGGTCCCTCCACGCATATACGTTGCTGGAATTTTGATTTGCGGTGCAAAACTCATTTTTATTGAATCCTTCATATTTATCATTGTGTTAAGTCAAGCATGCTGATTTAACTTTGGTTCATCATACCTTTTTTCAATATCCATGCGTAACGTACAGGACTTTAGTCTAAGTAAGTATAAAAAAAAACCATTTGTGAACGTCCGGTTTCCAAATAAAATTCCCGATTTTATAATTTAAATAAAATTAATATATTGATTCGTATGTTTTTTATTTACAACTTATTACATATTATTTTCCATATGAATAATAACTTTTTTTCATGAATTTTGAGCTACTATGCGATTTCTTCGCGATCTATTACAATCGGAAACACTTATCCATTGTCGGGCTGAAATAACTTGAATAAAGAGTCGTCTCAACTTCAGCGTGGCTTAAAGAACCGTCATATTCAATTGATTGCCATGGGCGGCGCAATTGGTACTGGCTTATTTTTAGGTTCCGCACATGTGATTGAATCTGCTGGCCCATCCATTATTTTGGGCTATGCAATTGGCGGTTTAATTGCGTTTCTAATCATGCGTCAACTCGGGGAAATGATCGTTGAAGAACCTGTTGCAGGTTCTTTTAGTCATTTTGCAAACAAATACTGGGGCAAATTTGCAGGCTTTCTTGCAGGCTGGAACTACTGGATTCTATATGTTCTAGTAGCCATGACCGAGCTGACCGCTGTTGCGAAGTATATCAACTACTGGTGGCCTCATATTCCTGCATGGGCATCGGTTCTCACCTTCTTTGTGATCATTACCTTAGTCAATTTAGGTAATGTGAAGTTTTACGGTGAATCAGAGTTCTGGCTAGCTATTATCAAAGTCACGGCCGTCGTCGCTATGATTGTATTTGGTCTTTATCTTTTGGCTACGGCAGGCGCAGATTCCACGGCTTCATTTAGCAACCTTTGGTCACATGGCGGTTTCTTCCCGCATGGCGTTGAAGGCCTCTTCTATATGCTTGCCTTCCTCATGTTTGCCTTTGGCGGTATTGAATTGATTGGTATGGCTGCAGCAGAAGCTGATAACCCACAAAAATCAATTCCGAAAGCAATCAACCAAGTGGTATTCCGTATCCTCATTTTCTATGTGGGTTCATTGACCATTTTGTTATCGCTTGTACCTTGGAATGAATTACAACTTGGCGGCTTAGATAAGAGTCCATTTGTAATGATCTTCAGTCAATTAGGTATTGGTTGGGCTGCGCATTTGCTTAACTTTATTATCTTGACTGCAGCACTTTCTGTATATAACAGTGGTATGTATGCTAACAGCCGCATGCTGTTTGGTTTAGCACAGCAAGGCAATGCACCTAAAATATTCAGTAAAACCAATAAACAAGGTGTGCCAATTCCAGCAGTCTTGTTTTCAGCATTGCTCATTTTCGGTTGTGTACTGTTGAATTATTTTGCGCCAGAAGATGCTCTCAGCAACTTAATTTATATTGTTGTTGGTGCTTTGGTATTGAACTGGGCCATGATCAGCTTAACTCATCTTCAATTTATGAAGGCCATGAAAAGCGAAGCGAAAAAACCATTATTTCCTGCACTTTGGTCGCCTTTCAGTAACTACCTTGTTCTTGCATTTATTGCTGTAGTGCTTTACATCATGTGGACTCAAGGTTTAAGCGGCGCTGTGATAATGATTCCAATCTGGATCGTATTAATGTTCGTTCTATACAAAATTTTGTATAGAAAAGCATAAAATATTCATTTTTAAATAGTTATTGTTTCGGCAATAACTATTTTTTTTGATTAAAATCAGCTACATTAACCGCACTTTTGCGCTCTTAGCTTAACTGGATAGAGCAGTTGCCTCCTAAGCGACCGACGTGGGTTCGAGTCCCGCAGAGCGCACCAAATCCTTAAACCCATATGCGCTTATTTTCATCACTTCACATAAAAATCAACAACTTAAAACCAACATGTAGCTTTTCTTAACTCTATACAACTTAATATAGCTTTAAATAATGAGTACCTAGCCCGATTTTATCCACTTTCACGTACTCATTTTCATGGCTAAACTGTTCAAACCCCTTACAAATCCGCAGTATGCATCTGTAAAACAGCGAGATAAGGAGTACACTCTATTTGATGGTATGGATTAATATTACTCATTCGTACATCCGGCACAAAGACATAGCGCTAGTGAATAGCCACCAAAATTCTAGACACACATAACCATTTTTTAGTTATTTGATTCCATCAAGGGATATCGAGGAAAACCCCACCAACATTTAGAATGCGAAGGGGCTTAAATATAGATTCATATTTCATCTTTGGAGGAGTTTATATTTTTTCTACTCCACTCCTATTACTTCCTTAGTCACTGTATTGTATGTACCTGAACTATACTCTCCCATAAGCTCACTATATGAAAATTCATATTGAGTGGAGCCCTCAGTGTATCGAACCAACCATCCCTCATCGTCAGAGTTTTTCAACTTTTGACATGCCGATATCATCTTCTTTTTAATAAAAATAAAGATAAGTTGCTCACTTTTTTCAGTATCGCAATTATTAGGAATTTTGGTTCTATCTGCATTGTCTTCAAGTACAACAATGGATCGATATAAGTCATTATCATCAATGATAGCCCCAATTTGTACAAGAATATTTTCTGCAGAAGGACTCAGAACAACTTCATTTTTTCGAATTTCTGCCTTGTAACACCCAGCTAAAATCAAACAAAAGCTTAAGCTCCCAGCCAATAATATTTTTTTCATAATAATTTCCTAATTAGGTGCTTAATAAAATAAAAAATTATAGCTAGTAAAGTTTATTTCTATTGTGATGAATAACGAATCTCATCAAGAAAAATTTACTACCACCCTTTATTGAAAATAGGTATTAAAAAGAATTCAATACGGCCCACTAAGATGACCAATTGATATAGTAGGGTCACATTCTTCTAAATCACCAATCATTTTTCCAAACGAAACATCTATTATTATCATAATTGTATCTGTGTTCACTGATGCTTCAATTGGCTCAACTCTCAAATTTGCTGAAGGTAATGGAATTTCAGCAACAACAAAAGACTCTTTTGATGGTGATAGTACTTGACAACCAACTAAGAAAAATAGCGCCCAAGAAATTAAGATCAATATCATTTTAATAACAATATTTTGACTTTTTATCGATTATACAAGATTAGATCTTTATATGAAGCCAAAACCAAGACTCAAATCGATATTCAAAATAGCTGTTCTCAATAGATGCACTGAATGAGCCAAATTTCATACCCAATTTTTCCCTTCTATTTTAGTCCTATAGCACTGATTTCATCCTGAAATCTTGGTATAACAAAGCCCCCCTGTTTTAAAAAATATTTTTATGAATAATATTAATTTAATTTATAGGTCAATCTTTTACCAATTTTATTTATTACGTAATTAAATTACGTATTGAATAATAATTTAGATCAAGTATGATGAATTAAAACTTCTACACTTGTTCACTCAACATTGAGAATGTTGCTGAACAGGTGCCCCATGTCAGACAAACGGATTTGTCTCTCTCGCTCTAGAATTGTAGCGACCAGTCCGTTAGCTCTGAAAGGAATCGTTAAAAAGATAAGCAATAGGATTGCTTAAAAAAGAAATGAGGACGTTGTATGAATGAATTAGCCAACCCATTAGAACTGTGTGGATTCGAATTTATTGAATTTGTTTCTAAAGATGGTCAGCTAGATGCGGTGTTTGAAACCATTGGGTTCAGCAAAGTGGCAAAGCATAAGTCTAAAAATGCGTATTTATGGCGTCAGGGCAAAATTAATATCATTCTAAATTATCAGCCTGAATCGTATGCAGCTTATTTCTATAAAGAACACGGCCCTTCTGCCTGTGCAATGGGTTTCCGCACCAAGAATGCGGCAAAGGCATTTAAAAAGGCAATAGAAATTGGTGCAGAACCAATTTACAATCAAATTGGCCCGATGGAGCTGAATATCCCAGCAATTAAAGGGATTGGCGGCTCTCCTATTTTCCTCGTCGATTGTGACATTTACCAAAATGACTTCATTTTCTTTGATGATGTACCCTCCCATCCTGTCGGCACAGGTTTATATGAAATCGACCATTTGACCCATAATGTGTATAAAGGCCGTATGCAGTATTGGGCTGATTTCTATGAAAAGATTTTCAACTTCCAAGAAATTCGCTACTTCGATATTAAAGGTGAATATACTGGCCTGACGTCCAAGGCACTCACGGCGCCAGATGGCAAAATCCGTATTCCGCTGAATGAAGATTCGGATAAAGGAAATGGTCAGATTGCCGAGTTCCTGAATGAATTTAACGGTGAAGGCATTCAGCATATTGCCTTCATTTGTGATGACCTGATTAGCACTTGGGACAAACTCAAAGCTTTAGGAGCCAAGTTCATGACACCTCCACCCAATACCTATTATGAAATGCTAAATGAACGTTTGCCTAACCACGGCGAACCTGCTGATGAACTACAAAAACGTGGCATTTTGCTGGATGGCAATACTAAAGACGGTAATAAGCGTCTCCTCTTGCAAATTTTCTCTCAAAATATGCTAGGCCCAGTCTTCTTTGAATTTATTCAGCGTAAAGATGACGACGGTTTTGGTGAAGGCAACTTTAAAGCGCTATTTGAGTCGATTGAACGCGACCAAATTAAACGTGGCGTTTTAGATGTATCTAAAGCTTAAACGATTTCTAGAATTTCCCTGTACATATAGTTTTATGTACAGGGAAATTTAAATTTTGCGCAAAAATTATACTCGTAAAAATTAAAGTCCGCTCCGATGACAATATAAAAATAACTAAACATCATCATGGCTCAGGGCTTTATCTCACATGGATGAAGAATAAAAATGCAGCACATTGAACAAGGAAACCTGAAAAAAGGTTTAAGTAATCGTCATATTCAGCTCATCGCCCTCGGTGGTTCTATCGGCACGGGGCTATTCCTCGGTATTTCACAAACCATCAAACTCGCAGGACCTTCTGTTATTTTAGGCTATGCCATCGCAGGCCTCATTGCCTTCCTCATGATGCGCCAGCTCGGTGAAATGATTGTGCATGAACCCGTGAGTGGTTCTTTTAGTCATTTTGCTTATAAATACTGGGGCAAATTTGCGGGCTTTATGTCTGGCTGGAATTATTGGGTACTCAATATTTTAGTGTGTATGGCTGAACTCAGTGCTGTCGGCCTCTATATCCATTACTGGTGGCCTGATATTCCAACGTGGGTTTCTGCTTTGGGTTTCTTTATTTTCATTAATGTCATTAATTTACTGCACGTGAAATTATTTGGTGAAATGGAATTCTGGTTAGCCATCATTAAGGTCGTGGCAATTATTGCCATGATTGCTTTTGGTAGTTACTTGCTGGCCAGCGGTAGTGGTCATAGCCAGTCTAGCTTACAAAATTTATGGCAGCTCGGTGGCTTCTTCCCCAATGGTATTACAGGCTTAGTGATGGCTATGGCCATGATTATGTTTGCTTTCGGTGGAATTGAACTGGTGGGCATTGCAGCAGCAGAGACAGATAACCCTCAAAAAACCCTCCCAAAAGCCGTCAATCAAATTGTTTACCGTGTCTTATTGTTTTATATCTTAAGCTTAGTCGTGATTTTGTCGCTTTATCCATGGAATATGATGGCTGAAGGCGGTAGTCCTTTTGTATTGATTTTCGACTCGTTGGGCAGCCAAACCGTGGCCGCTGTTTTGAATTTTGTGGTTTTGACTGCAGCTGTTTCTGTCTATAACAGCACCAATTACTGTACCAGCCGAATGCTGCTTGGTCTGGCACAACAAGGCAATGCCCCAAAATTTTTAAGCAAAATTAATCCGCGTGGTATTCCTGTAAATGCCATTATGGTTTCAGCTTTCTTTACTTTAATATGTGTTCTGATTAACTATTTATTTCCTGAAAAAGCATTTAACTTACTCATGATGCTAGTCGTAGCGGCTATTGTGATTAACTGGGTCGTGATTTCTTATACACATTTAAAGTTTAAAAAAGCCATGAATCGCATGCAGGTAAAAACTCACTTTCCAAGTGTGGCCTATCCATTTACCAATTATTTATGTATTGCCTTCATGGCGAGTATTCTGCTCATTATGAGTCGTAGCCCAGATATGCAAATTGCAGTTCTCATGATTCCAGTCTGGATCGCGATTTTACTGACAGCTTACCTCTTTAAACGGAAGCAAGAAGATCATGTTGCGTTGCTTGAAAAAAGTAAAATCACTTCCTTACCAGAAGCGTAATATCGTATTTATCATATTAGGATGTATTCATGTTTCAACATATTGATGCCTATGCAGGTGACCCCATTCTTTCTCTGATGGAGGAATTCAGCAAAGATACGCGCCAGAATAAGGTCAATCTCAGTATCGGACTTTATTATAATGAAGATAATATCGTGCCGCAGCTACAGTCGGTTCAAAAAGCCTATACTCATTTAATTCCTGACTATGACAAAGTCCGAGTCTATTTGCCGATGGATGGGCTCAAGAGCTTTAATCAGGCTGCACAAGAACTCATTTTCGGTCACGCTAGCCCTGCCCGTCAGCAAGGGCGTGTCGTCACCATTCAGACTTTGGGTGGTTCTGGTGCACTCAAAGTGGGTGCAGACTTCTTGAACAAATACTTTCCGCAGTCCGAGATCTGGGTCAGTCAGCCGACTTGGGAAAACCATATTGCGATCTTTAATGGCGCTGGTGTTCAAACCCATTTCTACCCTTATTATGATGCGGACACCCATGCCGTAAATCTAACGGCGATGCTAGATACCTTAAAGCAGCTACCTGCTCAAAGTATCGTACTACTGCATCCTTGCTGTCATAACCCGACAGGTGCAGATCTAGCACCTCATGAATGGGATCAAGTGATTGAGGTTCTAAAAGCAAATGACTTGATTCCTTTCTTGGACATGGCCTATCAAGGTTTTGGTCAAGGATTGGAGCAAGATGCTTATGCAATCCACGCGCTAGATCGGTCTGGTATGAACTTTATTGTCAGCCATTCTTTTTCCAAGATTTTCTCCCTTTATGGCGAGCGCGTTGGTAGCTTGAGCTTTGTCTGTGATGACGCAAACATTACCCAAAATGTATTGGGTCAGCTTAAAGCGACAGTCCGCCGCATTTATTCTAGCCCAGCAGCCAACGGTGCGTTATTGGTGAGTCAGGTATTAAATGACACAGCGTTGTCTCAGCTATGGCAGTCTGAATTAGAAGAAATGCGTCAGCGCATTTTACAGATGCGTCGCTTACTTGAAGACAAACTCAGTCAAGCGCTACCAGATATGGATTTTAGCTATCTGACCCAGCAACAAGGCATGTTTAGTTATACGGGCTTAAGTGCAGAACAGGTCGATTTGCTGAAACAAGATTATGGTATTTATTTAGTCCGCAGCGGCCGTATGTGTACTGCTGGCCTAAATTTAAACAATATTGATTATGTGGCTGAGTCGATGGCAACTGTGCTTAAAGCTGCAAGTTCCACTGAGTCTGTGTTTGCTTAAGATATATCATGCTCACTTAGGCTTCTCACTCTAGGGTTAGAAGCCTTTTTTATCGTTATTTTTCAGAACTTGAATCAAGGCAACCTAAGTCTACGGGTTTCAGCATCACTATCTAGTTCCTAATTTCCTCTTTTCCTTTAGATAGCGTGGCAAAAAAGCAAATATTTCGACTGTCTGCCTCCACAACCCCATAAAAAATCCACCAGAGGGTGGATTTAAAACTTAATTCATCTTTTCAATGTAAGCGATGCTTTTATATGGCAGCAGCTGGATGAAATAAAGCATCGATCTGTCGCTGTACGCCAAGAACATAATCAATTGCCTGCCGCATTTGTCCTTCGGGTAACTGATCTTCTGTGCCAATACAAGTAATGACATGATCCAGTTGCTGCGTGAAATTAAAGACTGGAATACTAATCGCATTGATCCCAGCCATCATATCTCCTGTGACTGAAGCATAACCTTGACTCAGAATTTTCGCTTTCAGTTCTAAAAAATCTTCCCAATTTGCAGGATACTGCTCTGGTTTAGCGCTACTTTCCCATTCTTTTTCCAATAATGGTCTGATGATGTGCTCGGGCTGATAGCAGGCATGCAAGCGCCCTGTCGCAGATTTCAGCAGCGGCATGCGTGAACCAACTCGAGTAATAATATTAAAGACATGGTTAGATTCTAGAGACTGAACTACGACCGCGCCATCGGCGAACCATTTACTCACATGAATACTGCAATTCAGATGTTGCTGAATGTCCTGAATATAACGCTGGCTTAATTCCAACATATCTGTTCGTTTGAGTGCATTCACCCCAAAAGCATGTGCACGCTCACCTAAACTATAACGCCCATCCGTTAATTGCTGAGCATAGCCTTTACGAATCAAGCTCACTACATAACGGTGTACTTTAGCTGGATGCATGGATAAAACTTCGGACAGCTCTTTTAACATCATTGGTGCATTATGTACGGTCAATGCATCCAATACGGTTAATCCAACTTCCAGAGACTGAACCCCTCCCTGTATTTTTTCTTCCTCAACACTCATCGCTTTACCCTACATAGCTGCATTAGTTGTCATAACTCCATTGGTGAATTGTACTACTTAAATCAAAAATGTGAGCCATCTAAACCTGACTCTCTCATTCAGAGTAGTATAGTCTAACAATTTACACTATTCATAAATAAATTATTTATTGCGTAATTTTAAAATATAAGTATGATTCTATCTAGAACTTAAATTTTCCACGGAAAGGATCAATATCCATGAGCAAACGCTTGAAGTCATTTGTTGAAATTGCTGCACATTCAGATTTCCCGCTAGAAAACCTGCCTTATGGCATTTTTAGTGAAAAACACAATTCGCAGGCCCGTGCTGGCGTAGCACTGGGAGAATGGGTGGTTGATCTGGCGGTACTGGAAGCGCATGGTTATTGCAAACAGGCAGATGGCAAACTGCTCTTTAATCAACCGACACTGAATATGTTTATTGAATCAGGTAAAGCCAATTGGTCTAAGGTCCGCGCAGAATTACAAGCTTTGTTGTCCGCAGATAATCCTGAACTTCGTGACAATCAGGCCCTGCGTGATCAGGTTTTCTTCAAACAATCAGACGTCAAAATGCATATGCCTGTACACATCCCGGGCTATACCGATTTCTATTCATCTAAAGAACATGCCACCAATGTCGGTTGTATGTTCCGTGACCCGAAAAATGCGCTGCTACCCAACTGGTCAGAACTCCCTGTTGGTTATAACGGTCGTGCCAGCTCAGTCATTGTGAGCGGCACTGACATTGTCCGTCCATCAGGACAAATCAAGCTGCCAGATTCAGAACGTCCTGTATTTTCTGCTTGTCGTAAACTCGACTTTGAACTGGAAACTGGTTTTATCGTAGGTAAATCAAGTCAGCTGGGTCAACCTGTTCAAATTGAAAACGCTTGGGATCATATTTTCGGTATGGTGCTATTTAATGACTGGTCTGCACGTGACTTGCAACAATGGGAATACGTGCCACTTGGCCCGTTTAATGCCAAAACTTTTGCGTCGTCTATTTCACCTTGGATTGTGACGCTGGAAGCACTTGAGCCATTTAAAACCAGTTCACCTGAACAAGAACCGAAACCTTTGGCTTATCTGCGTGAAGACAACAGCAGCAATAGTTATGACATTCATCTTTCGGTTGAAATTCAGCCTGAGAATGACGACCAGAGCGATGTAATCTGCACAACCAACTTTAAATATATGTACTGGTCCATGGCTCAGCAGCTCACACATCATACGATTGCGGGCTGTAACTTGCAGGTCGGTGATTTGATGGGTTCAGGGACCATTTCAGGACCAACTCCAGATTCTTATGGTTCATTACTCGAAATCACATGGAATGCCACCAAACCTTTAACGCTATCAAATGGCGAACAGCGTAACTTCATTCAAGACGGCGATACCGTCATTATGAAAGGCTATTGCGAAAAAGATGATTTGCGGATTGGTTTTGGTGAAGTCAGCGGCAAAATTCTGCCAGCAATGGATTTTGGTTTTACCCAATAATTGCAGACTAGGATGTTGCCCATGAAACTGTATACCTATTTTCGTAGTTCTGCGGCTTACCGAGTTCGTATTGGCCTGAATTTAAAAGGTCTGACTGCTGAACATGTCCCTGTGCACTTAGTCAATAATGGCGGTGAACAGCATAGTGAAAGCTACCGTCAAATCAATCCTAGTGAGCTGGTGCCCACATGGGCAGAGCAAGATTTTGTCTTGACCCAATCGCTAAGTATTCTTGAATATTTAGAAGAAAAATTCCCAGACATGGCCCTGCTCCCTCAAGACTTGCAGCAGCGTGCTTTGATCCGTGCATTTAGTTTGAGTATTGCCTGCGATATCCATCCACTCAACAACCTACGGGTACTTCAGTATCTGGTGGGTACATTGGAAATAAGTGATGAGCAGAAAACAGCTTGGTATAAACACTGGATTTTAACGGGCTTTAAAGCCCTTGAAGCACAACTGGAACAGTCAAATGACAAATTCTGTTTTGGCAATCAGCCGACCCTAGCGGATTGCTGCCTGATTCCACAAGTCTATAACGCTCTACGTTTTAATCTTGATTTATCCGATTATCCAAAAATTTGTTCGATCTATACCCATTGCAACAGTTTAGAGGCCTTTCAACACGCTGCACCTGAAATGCAGCCTGAAGCTGCTTAAGTTTTTTATAAGGATATAAAAATGACCATTCAAATTGAAAAAATCCACCATGTGGCCTACCGTTGTAAAGATGCCAAAGAAACGGTGGAATGGTACAAAAAAAATCTAAATATGGATTTCATTCTCGCCTTTGCTGAAGACCATGTCCCCTCAACCAAAGCCTTTGATCCCTATATGCACCTATTCCTAGACGCAGGAAACGGTAATGTGCTGGCTTTCTTTGAACTACCAACCCAGCCTGAAATGGGTCGTGATGAAAACACCCCAAAATGGGTGCAGCACATTGCACTCAAAGTCAAAGACCGTCAGGCACTGATTGATGCTAAAGAACACCTAGAAGCCAATGGCATAGAGGTCTTGGGCATTACCAATCATGGTATTTTCCACTCAATTTATTTCTTTGATCCAAATGGCCATCGTTTGGAACTGGCCTATGACGATGAAAAAGCACCACAAAAAATTGCCATGATTACTGAACAAATGAAATATGACATGCTGGAAGAATGGAGCAAAACCAAACGCGCACCGCAGCATACGCATTTCCTACATGCAGATGAATTAAGCCATAACTCTCGTACCGCCAAAGTAGACGCCTAAGTCTGGCGGAAGTTGTGCTGATGGTGAATGCCTTAGAGGCAAGTTCAACGATGATAAAAAAACACAAAGCAGCTTCGGCTGCTTTTCTGATTTCAATAGATAGGTTTTCTTATTTTAATTAGCTACTTAGAGTAGCTTAAATCTCCTATCAATCATCAATAATTGCTTTCCATTTGCTTCACGGCGAATTCTATTTCCGTCCTCCTCCGTATCGAATCAAATCGAATTGTTCATGCATGAAACCTGTCTATGCATCCCTTTAAACTTATACGTTTTAGCTAGTCAAGTAGGCAGCAATTTCATCAGCCGCAGCTCTTGCTGTTCTGGACACTCCAATTAAAGTCGCCGATGCCATGCCTGTCCACTCACCATAGCCAACCAACCATAAATTATTTACTTTCATTGAACGCCCATTATGGACAGCAACCGTTTGATCAGGTTCTACCACATCAAGACTTCTTAAATGATTCAGTGAAGCTTTGAACCCTGTACACCAAATCACAGCATCTACGGCTTGTGTTGTACCATCCGCCCAAACAACTGAATGTTCTTCAAATGCATTAAACGGTTCTCGGCTATGTAATACGCCACGTTCACGGGCCTCTTTGACAGTGTCTATCATGACAATATCACCCAGACCACCAACAGGCTGATTGATCACTTTACCTTCCTGTTGGGCTTTTAAACGCTCCGTTGCCCGAAGAAACAAGACCCGCCCATCAACATCATCCGATAAAAATTGAGGTGGTGTTACTGTGACCCAAGTGGTATCTGCAACTTTTGAAACTTCAGCAAGAATTTGTGCGCCTGAGTTTCCGCCCCCCACCACGATGACTTTCTTGTTTTTAAAAGGCGCTGCATTCATATAGTCCGCTGAATGAAGCTGTATTCCTTTAAATTTTTCACGTCCAATATCATTAGGAATATGAGGCTTGCTCCATGTACCTGTTGCACTGACCACAGCCTTTGCCCGCCAATATTGATCTCCAGCATACACATCTAAATAGTCATCTTCTTGTTCAATATGATCGACATGGACTGGCCGAATGGTCGGAAATTGATAGCGTTGCTCGTATGCCGACAAATACTCGATCACTTCATTTCGCGTTGGGTAGGTGCGTTCAGTCGTTGGCATCATCCAACCTGACAACGAACTCCATGTATGCGGTGAAAAAAGACATAGCGACTGCCAAGCATGCAGCCATGCACCGCCAGCTTGCGATTGATCATCTAAAATCACAAATGGCACTTTTTTACGTTTGAGGAAATACGCTGTAGCAAGTGCCGACTGACCACCACCGATGATAACCACATCAACTTCTGCTTTTAGTTGAGCCAAAGCCACTCTCCCATTTGCTATAGTTAAGCCATATTCAAAATTAAAAAGCCCAGTCTATGCAACAGGCTGAGCGAATTTTACAAATTGATCAACTCTGTAATTGGGCTTTTCAATTGCTCAAGCTGCTTTTCAACATCTTTGATCATCTAAAGTTTATAAGCTACGTTGATTGACACGCTTAGATAATTCTTCTGCCGACTCTTTTCGCTCTGAATAACGGTCTGTGAGGTACTGACTTTGCCCACGCGTCAGTAGCGTGAATTTATACAGCTCCTCCATGACATCGACAATTCGATCATAAAAGGCTGAAGGTTTCATCCTGCCGTCTTCTTCAAACTCTAAAAAAGCTTTGGGAATAGACGATTGGTTTGGAATGGTGATCATACGCATCCAACGACCTAAAATACGCATCTGGTTTAAGCTATTAAAAGACTGTGAACCACCACTGACTTGCATGAGCGCCAAAGTCTTGCCTTGGGTTGCACGAATAGCACCACCTGCCAGTGGAATCCAGTCAATTTGCGATTTGAAAATTGAACTCATTGAGCCATGGCGTTCCGGCGAGCACCACACCATGCCCTCTGACCATGCCAAAAGTTCATGTAGTTGTTTGGCTTTTGGATGTTCCATATCCGCATCTTCAGGTAAGGGCAAGCCCTTAGGATGAAAAATTTTTACTTCAGCGCCAAACTGCTCCAAGATACGACCAGCTTCCATCACCGCCAATCGGCTGTATGAGCGCTCACGGTTTGAACCATACAGCAGCAAAATACGGGGTGGATGATCTAGCACTTTAGCTTGTACTTTTTCTAAAGTCGGTTGATCCAAAAGATTCATATCTACATTTGGGAGAGTCATAGAAATTACACCTCTTCTTTAAAAAACTTTTTTCTAAGCCACAAAGACACACTGACTAAAGCAATCAACACTGGTACTTCAACCAGTGGACCAATTACAGTAGTAAACGCCACAGGTGAAGCTAAACCAAAAGTTGCAATGGCTACAGCCAGCGCCAATTCAAAATTATTTCCCGCAGCAGTAAAAGAAATTGCTGTGGTTTTAGGATAGTCATTCCCCATCCATTTGCTCATGAAGAAGCTGATGAAGAACATCACGATAAAGTAGATTGTCAATGGAATCGCAATACGCAAGACATCGAGTGGCAAGCTCACTACATCGTTTCCTTTAAGGCTAAACATCGCCACAATCGTAAACAATAAAGCCAGCAAACTCAGTGGGCTAATCTTGGGTAAAAAGGTATTTTGATACCAAGCCAAACCTTTAGCACGAACCAAAATAAATCGGGTCATAAAGCCAAGAAAAAATGGAATCCCTAAATACACCAATACCGCATGGGTAATGGTCCAGAAATCGACATTGATCACCTGTCCTGCAATACCGAAATAAGGCGGTAAAAAGGTCAAGAAGAGCCAAGCATAAGTACTGAAGAATAAAATCTGGAAGATACTGTTAAAGGCCACCAATGCAGCAACATATTGGTTATCCCCACAGGCCAAACCGTTCCACACCAAGACCATCGCAATACAGCGTGCTAAACCAATCAAGATCAAGCCGGTCATATATTCAGGATAGCTATGTAAAAAAATGATGGCTAAGGCAAACATCAAAACAGGTGCAATAAGCCAGTTTTGTACTAAGGAGAGTGTCAGCGTTTTCTTATCTTTAAACACCTGTGGCAAAGCAGCATAGTCCACTTTTGCCAAAGGTGGATACATCATCAAAATCAAACCGATCGCAATCGGAATATTGACTGAATCCACACTCATTTTATCCAAAGCCACCGAGGCTTGCGGAAAGAACACACCAATCGCAATGCCCAATGCCATGGCAATAAAAATCCATAGCGTGAGGTTACGATCTAGAAAGGATAATCTTTGTTGAGCCATGATGATCTCATTCAATATGCGAAATTTGATTGATCGCGGCTATCAACTCAGGACGAGACATATGCGCTGTATCGAGTGCCAATAAAGCGTCTAAGCGTCGGTTGATATGATCAACGGTGACTTGGAAGGCTTTGAGTTTTTCTTCTTTCGGTAAATCCAAGTGTGATGGATCTGCTAAACCCCAATGTGCTTTGATTGCACCACCTAAATAGAGCGGACATGCTTCCTGAGCGGCTGAATCACAAACCGTAATCACCACATCAGGTTGGAATTGTTCGCAGTCATCAATGGTCTTACTCCACAAACCTTCGGTTGAAAGACCTAAGTTTTCCAAAGTTTCAATGGTCAATGGATGTACCTGTCCAGATGGCTTGCTACCTGCACTGTATGCTTTCCAACCCTCTGGGGCACGACTATTAAACAGCACTTCTGACAGGATGCTACGGCAACTATTTCCAGTACACAAAAAAAGGAATTTCATATTGTTCTACTCGCAATAACTATTGATTTGTTGAAATGATGGAGCAACTTTTGGCTGTAAATCAGCATTTTTAAGGGTGTTAAGTACGTCTATACACCAAGTAGGTAAATTGGGATTGAGACTGTAATAGACCCATTGTCCTTGACGTCGATCTTGTAAAAGACCAGAAGAGCGTAATAAGGCTAAATGCCGTGAAATCTTGGGTTGGCTGAGTTGTAGTTTTTCAGTCAAATCACAAACACACTGTTCATTATTTCCAAGAACCAACATGACGATGTTGAATCGCGTTTCATCAGCCAAACATTTAAAGAAATTGATTTGATCCATACTTTCACTCACTCTGACATATGGATATATCAATATTCACATATATCCATGAAATTTTTATTTCAAACGTAACCCATTTGCATCAAGCACTTGTTCACCATCCTCTTTAGTGAAAGCACCCTTTTGTGGGAGTGGCAGAATTTCTAAAACCAGTTCTGACGGACGACTTAAACGAGTTCCTAGTTCAGTCACCACGAATGGGCGGTTAATCAAAATTGGATACTGAAGCATAAAATTAAGCAATTGATCTTCAGTCCAATCCTCTTGATCAATTCCTAATTCTGTATATGGAGCAACATTTTTACGAATCGCTTCTCTCACCGTTAAACCTGCATCCGCGATCATTTGAATCAGTTCATTTTTAGATGGAGGTGTTACAAGGTACTCAATCACTTCAGGTTCAATATTGGCATTACGGATTAACGCCAATGTATTACGTGATGTACCACATTCAGGGTTGTGATAAATCTTAACTTTTGGAGTAGCAGACATTTGCTCAAACTCAATTGAATCTTTATATATACTTATATATGAATAATCATATATATGCAACTCCATATTTAAAGAATATAAAATGATCTTTTTTGAATATATAGTGATCGAATGAGCGTGTTAAAATTAGATAAAACCCAAGATTTAGAGGTCAAGCTATGGAAACAGTCATGATTACTTTGATCTTAGTTATTATTTTGATTTTACTTGTCATATTCTATAAAAAGAAAAAATAAACCATGGCTTTTGGGTTTACGAATAGACTCAGTAATGCCCGCCCAATTAATCGGTAACAAGGTAAGACAGCTTTTCGCTCTCTTCTTAGCTTAGGAATTTCTGAATTATAGCCCATAAAATCAGCAACGACCTCTAACGCTTTAATACAGCGTTAGAGGGATAATGATCTCAAGATTGTATTGCTTCGGCTGTCTATTTTGCCGTATTAGGCACCATCACCAGCCCAAACCATATCCACTTTTTTTAAGCATTGCTTAATGCACTGGCTAAATCACCAGTGCCCTTCAAGTCAGACACCTGTCCCTCCAAAGGCTGACTAAATTCAATACGCTGAATCTTTGCTGCCCGCTCTGCGGAGAACACTGGGATTTGACTCATCGCAAATTCAGACAGTGCGGTAATGGTCAGTGAGGGATTCACACCTAAATTTCCAGGTACAATCGAACCATCTAATACGCGTAAATTTTGATAACCAAAGACTTGACCAGTGAAGTCCACAACGCCATTCGACTTGTCATTACCCATCGCGACACCACTCATAATATGTGCTGTCGTTGGCGTTCCCAGTAGAATTTCAGTAAGTGCAGAACCTGGCTCTCCACCCAACTTTTGTGCAATCATTTTAGTGGCTTCTTCAGCCGCAGGGAATGAAACTGTGAGTGGCGTATCCCCTTCTTTTTGCACGGCAGTAATACTATTCTGGAACAGTCGATACCACTTTCTACGCCATTCAAAATGAATGAATGCTTCAGACTTTTGCATTACCAATAAAATAATAGAGTCTTTGGCTTTACCCTTATAACGCAGTACTTTAAAGGTTTTTAAGGGATGCAACAGTGTAGTGAACACAAACTTCGTAAAGCGCATAAAGCCCTGACCAGTCACCATAGGCACGTATGGAATATAAATCCATGAAGCATCCGCACCTTCAGGGAAACGTGTGACCTCGATATTGGTATCTGCATCGACTGAAATAAAGGAGCTGATAGCCACACCATCATCCAGTTTTTTTCCAGTGTTGTTCACTGTGGTCAGGGTTTCCGAGTTCGTCCGAACTTCCTGTCCCAGCAAAGAAGAAATATTGGGTAAAGTCTTATGCTGATCCCGCATTTTTAACAACATCGGTACCGTACCCATCACCCCTGCAGATAACACAACCCCACGACTTTGCAAACTATACTGACGAACTTGTTTCCCAAGGGTTTCTTTGACTATTACTTCGTAACCTGCGCTACCATCTTCATTTAGTGGTGTAATTTTCACCACTTCTGAACTTGGACGAATTTCAACGCCATTACGCTCAGAAAAATACAAGTAATTTTTCATTAAGGTATTTTTTGCATTGTTGCGACACCCCAACATACAAGCACCACAATAAATACAGGAGTTACGATCTGGCCCATCTCCATTAAAATACGGGTCTTTCGCTAATTGACCTTCCTGACCAGCTGCTTGCGAAAAGAATACCCCTGTGTTGACCGTTTTAAAAGAGTCTGCATATCCAATTTCACTCGCAACTTCTTTTAACGTTTCGTCTGCAATATTGGTATAAGTATTATTCGCTGTACCCAACATACGTTGAGCGAGACCATAAAACGGCTTTAAGGTTTCTTTCCAGTCTTTACGAATCTTGGTCCATGCCTCAGACTCAAAAACAGCATCAGGTGGAATTAAATGTACATTGGCATAAATTTGTGAGCCCCCACCAACGCCTACCCCGTGCAAAATGGTGGTTTTACTGGTGAAAGTAAATTGCATCGTACCTCTGAATCCCAGTTCAGGACGCCACAAATAGTTTTTGGTGTCTAAATTGGTGGTTGGAAAATCCTTATCTTCACGGCGTAAGCCTTTCTCCAAAATCAGGACTTTATAGCCTTTTTCACTAAGGCGTAAAGCACTGACCGATCCACCAAAGCCTGAGCCAATCACAATTTGATCATAATCAAAATCTATTTTATTCATCCTATTAACTCCTTTAATAGTTTTATTTTTCTGTTTTTAAATACACCAACCCCTTCATTTCAAAATATCCATCTTGAAGTGAAAAGTGATGTTGAGGTTTTAAAATTTAGGCACTTATGATTTGATGCGGATCAATAAATTCAACAGCCAATTGGCAAATTTTCCGTAAGGCGGCGCGAGAAACTTCAAACTCGAAAAACCCGCCTGATAAAATACAGGGCGCATTTTAGAAAAAGTCAAAAAGCCTTCATAGCCATGATAGTGCCCCATCCCGCTGGCACCGACTCCACCAAAGGGTAAGTCATGCTGCCCGACATGAAATAAGGCATCATTGACCGAAACCCCGCCCGACATAACTCTGCTGATATAAAATTCGACTAAGCTTTTGTTATTGCTAAATGGATAAAAGGCCAATGGACGATCACGCTGAACAATATAGTCAACCACATCTTCAGGCTTTTGGTAGGTTTTGACCATCAAGATCGGGCCAAAGGTTTCACGCGTATCAATTTCCATCTCATCATTACTGTTCAACACCAAAGTCAGTGGAAATTTTCGTGTCGCAGCATCAGGCTCTTGCTGATTTAAATTAATTAAACTAGCCCCTTTGGCTTCAGCATCTGCCAAGCTATGTACTAAGCGCTGAAATGCGCGCTCATCAATCACAGAAGTATAATCTTTGCTATGAATATCAGGCACATGTTCCTGCACCCAAACTGATGCCGCTTGAATAAACGCTTGTAACATCGACTCATGTACAAATAAATAATCGACATTGGTACAAATTTGTCCCGCATTAAACTGTTTCACAAACATAATGCGTTCTACAGCTTTCTCAATAGGGTATTCAGGGTCAATCACCGCAGGAGATTTACCACCCAGTTCCAGAGTCACAGGGGTTAAGTTTTGTGCTGCAGCAGCCATGACTTTACGCCCTGTCGCACCAGAGCCAGTAAACATCAGGTGGTCAAACGGCAGTTTTGAAAATGCGATACCCACTTCACCAGTCTCATCGAAAATCTGTAATTTTTCCGCTTTAAAATATTTGGGGCTTAACTCAATCAGCAATTCAGCCAAATGTCTTGAATTTTCAGACATTTTAACCATAGCCGTATTTCCCGCAGCAAACACGGCCGACAACTGTGAAAACATCAAATTGATGGGAAAATTCCACGGCACAATAATTCCAATCACCCCCAGTGGCTGAGGAATTACGCGGTTCTTCGCACCAAAATACAAGCTATGATCGACATGTCTTTTTTGTACTTTAGTCCACTGTTTCAAGTGTTTGATGCTGCCGTTAATGTCATCCGTGACAGTAATAATTTCTGCCAATAAGGTTTCATGACGTGAACGATTGCCATAATCGCGATTCAGGGCTTCAATAATTGCTTCACGGTGATCATTAATCAGCGCTTTTAAATTCAGTAAATGTTGCTTGCGTTGCGCAATTGTTTCAATGCCTTGTTGATGAAAGCTTTTGCGCTGCAATTGAAAACAATCGTGTAATGTCTGTTCTATCACTGTTTGCTCGATATGAGGCTGAACCGTAAGTTGCATATGCTTTTCCTTTCACGGCTAAAAATGGTGATTCAATACTTCTTTTCTATGTTGATTGAGATAATCTCTTATCCTACTTTAACAAATGGCTTGAATTATGCTTGACTTTTTAGGACACTAAATTGATCTTTTAAGACAACATGGAATGTTGTAATGGGAAGTTATATTCGTGCAGCCAGCCTCGGCGGTTTTGAAGACTTAGTCCGTAGTTATGGCATAAACCCTATAGAAATCTTGAAAGAGATCGGGATTTTACCTGCTTTACTCCGTGATCCAGATTCATTTATTCATTATGATCATTATTTAAATTTATTGGAAAAAGCGGCCTTAGCTTGTCAGGATGATTGCTTCGGTTTAAAACTCGGTGCACTCCAAAATATTAGCACAATCGGTTTGATTGGCGTTTATATGTCCCGACAAACGACCATACTTGAAGCCTTAAGCGTGGCGCAAAAATATGTCTATTTACATGCTGAAGGCATTGTCTTCCACGTCTCGCAACATAATGCTCTGCTCTGTAAGCTGAACTTTGTTCGATTAAGTGAATACAACACCGATGTACCACAAAAATCACAACTGGCCATTTGCCTTGTCGCGAATATTTTAAAAGATTTGATTGGTCCACAGTGGCATGCAGAAAAAATTTACTTCAAGCAAAAAACACCGCAAAAAGGGGCTCAAACTTTCCAAGCACATTTTTCATGTCAGGTAGAGTTTGAAACCGATGAAGATGCACTTTATTTTCCTGCAAGCTTTTTAAGCTATAAACCCTATAACTTTAATGAAGATGCCATTAATCAACTAATCGTACAGCAGCTTGAAACACAAAGCAGCACCAAAACTGAAGACAATACCGCACTGATAGAGAGTTCAGTCCGCATGCTGATGGCGACAGGAGACTGCAGCATTGAAAATATCGCACTCTGTATGGGCATGCATCCGAAAAAGCTTCAGCGCGCTTTAAAAATGCAAGGAACCACCTATCGAGATATACTCGAAAATGTCCGAAAAAAAGAAGCACTTCGTATGCTTGATGCAGGCAATGTGAATTTGACGGATATTGCTCTACAGTTGGGCTATGCAGAGTTATCTATTTTTAGTCGCAACTTTAAAAGTTGGTTTGGCGTTCCTCCAACCGAGTTAAGAGACAAAAGTCGAAGCCATATTGTATGACTTCTGGTTTTGCTACTTTGTTCAATAATGAGCATACCTCTGAGTTTCAAGATCAAACCAAATGGCAATATTTCCACGATTAATGAGAACTCGGTTATATGAGGAGCAATTGCTTGTACGGTCAATTTTAGGTGCTGGCTTCTTCATTCGGAAATTATATTGCTAAAGATGGCTTTAAGAATAGGTTTGTACAACAAAGCCCATCCTTCTAATCATTTATGGTTCACAGTAGAGCGATAGCGAACTAAAACTCTAACTTTTTTAATAAATTATGCTTTTAACGGTATAAAAAACTACAGCTTAATTTAAGCCAAGATTAAGTGCTGATTACACCGCTTAATGACCACCTATCTTCATTCATCTATATTTAAAACTAAAGATTTTTGTTATTAACATTTGATTCAAATTTATATGTTTTTTTATAACACAACGCAATATATCCGCAACAATTATCATTGCTGCTGTAGACCATATTAATCATGTAAAAACAATAGCTCGATCTTCTAAATAAAAATAATCGATAAATGATCTACAAAATATAATTTTGTATTATAAAGCAGTAAAAAAAACCGTGATAAGCATCACAAAAAAGATTTATTACCACACTTAATTGAGTAATTTTTAACCAAAAAATAAATTTTATATTTCAAATTATATATTTATATTTTTCATTAACTTAGGTTGTATAAATGTATATTTTTAGTATAAAAACTCTATTGTGATTACTTTTTGAACTGATTAGTTATATCTAGAGTATTTACTCTTATTTTAATTGTGCTATTTTTGTGACACGGAGTAACAAATGATTTCGGTTAACCGACTTCTCCAAAAGCCAAAAAACATAAACACAAAATGAGCAACAAACATTTGCATTTGCACCTCAAGGAAAGACGTAGAATGAAATTAAAGACATTAACGACAGCAATGATTTTAGCAACTGTACCAATGACCGGGGCATTTGCCGCTGCTCTAGATCGTTCAGGTCAGTCAATCTCTGCATTCTTGCAACCTGGTAACTATTTTGAAGCAGGTATTTCTGTATTAGATCCAGATGTATCTGGTAAAGCTAATGCTAATGGCTCATCACTATCTGACATGGGTGATGATTATTACTTCCCTAGCGCGGCACTAAAACTACAAGTTACTGATCACTTCTCGTTTGGTTTACTTTACGATCAGCCATTTGGTGCTGATGCTACGTATTCAACTACTGATTCAGCTTTAGCGCTAAATGGGTCAGGATTATTTCATAATGGTACCGAGTCAACTGAAGTTGAAGTAAAATCACAAAGTATTTCAATGATATTTGGCTACCAACCAACTGAAAACTTTAATTTCTATGCTGGTCCTGTTTATCAAACCATTGAAGGTGATGTTCAACTTCGTGGCTTAGCATACGGTGGAAGTGCAACTTTTGGTGGCTATAATGCCAGCATTAAAGAAACTGGTGATATTGGTTGGTTAGCTGGTGCTGCTTTTCAAATTCCTGATATTGCATTAAAAGCATCTGTGACTTATCGTTCTGAAATTGAGCACTCTGTAAATGTTAAAGAGAGTTTTAATTCAGCAGGCCTATTTGCTGCTCTAAATGCAGCGCCTTCATTGGATACCGATATCACAACCCCTCAATCTGTTAACCTAGATTTCCAAACAGGCATCATGGCAAATACTGTTGCTTTTGCTAATGTTCGTTGGGTTGATTGGTCAAACTTCTCTATCCAACCCTATAAATTTGGTATCGCAAGTAAAAATGCAATTGTACAAGGTCAAACAGGAAAACCTGAATTTGATCTTGTTGCATATACTGACGACCAAATTTCGGCAACAGTAGGTGTTGGACGTAAGTTAAATGATCAATGGGCAGGTAACGTTTCTGTAGGTTGGGACTCAGGTGCTGGTAACCCTGTGACTACACTTGGTCCAACAGAAGGATACTGGAATCTTGGTTTAGGTGCTCAATTCAGCCCAACACCACAAACTTTCATTGCTGGCGGTGTAAAATACTTCTGGTTAGGCGATGCTAAAGCTCAATCTGGTGCTCAATTTGACACAGCAAACTATGTTGCTGAATTTAAAGATAACCACGCCATCGCGTATGGTTTAAAAATGGGCTACAAGTTCTAATTACTAATAATGAAAAAACCATCTGTAAAGATGGTTTTTTCATTTTCAACAATGCATCTACGCTCTTTTTTATACACTTGTGATTCATTTGAGCAATAAACAAACACTTAAACATTTTGCATAATATTCAACCAACCTCTCAGTATTAAAAAATAAATCTATATAAATCATAAAATTAATATTTTTTTCTAGTGTTTTTACTCTATACAAGTACATTTTTTAACTTTTCAGTTCATTTTACAGCCGTAGTTGAGCATTTACTCTTTTTGTATTTATGTTACTTTCCGTGCCAATCACTTACATAAAGCTACAACAAGGAATGTTCCCTATGAAGCTTACAGCTCTTCGCTCGGCTATTTTGCTCAGCTTAATTCCAACAACTTCAGTATTTGCTGCAGGTCTTGATCGCTCAGGCCAATCAATGTCTGCTTTTTTTCAATCAGGCAACTATGCTGAAGCTGGTTTTACAGTAATTGATCCAACTGTAGAAGGTACCTCTACAGTTGTTAAAGATGAAAAAATCAGTGATATGGGAGATGATTACTACTTCCCTTCTGCAGCGATTAAAATACAGGCAACCGATAATATTTCACTAGGATTATTATATGATCAGCCTTTCGGTGCTGATGCAACCTACTCATCAACAGCAGGTACATTTGGTAATGGTACGGAAGGAACTTCTGTTGAAGTTGATACTCATAATCTAACAGCGCTGATTGGTTACCAACCCAACCAAAACTGGAATTTTTATGCAGGTCCCGTATATCAAACAGTTGAAGGAAAAGTTTCATTACGTGGTGCCGCATACGGTGGTACTCGTTTATTAGGTGGCTACGACATAGATCTCAAAGAAGATGATGCTTTCGGTTGGATCGCAGGTGCCGCATACTCTATCCCTGAAATTGCACTTAGAGCTGCTGTCACTTATCGCTCTGAAATCAAACATGAAATTGATACTTCAGAAACATTTGCCCTAGGTGCTGTTGTTCGTCCTAACTCAAACACAGAAGTTGTTACACCTCAGTCTGTAAACATTGATTTGCAATCAGGTGTTGCTAAAGACACCTTAGCTTTTGCAAATATTCGCTGGGTACATTGGGGTCAATTTGCAGTTAAGCCAACATATTTAGCTGCTGCAACACAGGCTGCAAGAGGCAAAGCACAAAATCTAATCGACTATTCAGATGATCAGTGGTCTATTACAACAGGTCTTTCTCATAAGTTTAATGATAAATGGGCTGGTTCAGCTTCTGTTGGTTATGACTCTGGTGCAGGCAACCCTGTTACGACTCTTGGCCCTGTAGAAGGAAACTGGAGTATTGGATTAGGCGCTCAATATAGCCCTGCACAAAGCTATTTCATTGCTGCTGGCGTACGTTACCTATGGTTAGGTGATGCAAATGCACAAACAGGTGGGAATGTTGTTGGTAGCTTTGAAGATAACAGTGCCCTTGCATATGGTATGAAAATTGGCTATCGCTTTTAATTAATCAATGTTAACTAACATTGAAATTCAATAAAAAATGGCGCTAATGGCGCCATTTTTTATTATTTTAAAATCAATATATTAAGCAGGAATATCACGAACTGAAGCATTACGAATTGCCTCTTTTAAAGCTTCATAACCATGAATTGCAGGGAATTGTGGGAATTCTTTAATCACATTTTCTGGTGCATCAAACAAAAAGCCTTTATCCGCTTCACCCAGCATAGTGGTGTCATTATAAGAATCACCTGCGGCAATCACACGGTAATTTAGTCCATGCAACCCTTTAACTGCTTCACGTTTTTGGTCAGGTTGGCGCAGCTTATAGGCTGTAATCATACCCTTTTCATCAGTTTCTAACTTATGGCAAAAAATCGTTGGCCAGCCCAGTTGTTTCATTAAAGGATGCGCAAACTCATAGAAAGTGTCTGATAAAATAATCAGCTGAAAGTGTGTACGTAACCATTCAACAAATTCTTTTGCGCCTGGAAATGGTCCCATTTCAGCAATCACTTCTTGAATATCATTTAAACCTAAACCATGTTCTTTTAATATGTTCAAACGCTGTGTCATGAGCACATCATAATCAGGAATATCACGTGTGGTTGCTTCAAGCGCTTTAATGCCTGTTTTTTTAGCAAAGTTAATCCAAATCTCTGGAACTAACACCCCTTCTAGATCAAGGCAAACAACTTCCATGAATACTCCCTTTTATTTACGTGGAAAAATTTTGAACTATCATAGCTTAATATTTGTCTAATGCCTTGCTGTTTTTTAAATCTATTTTTTTCATAAGCATTTATTTTTTAGTGATAAGTGGCTTATTTCAACTCTATTAAAATACGCAGCAAATAACGTAATATAGGTCTTGTTAGATTCCAAGCCTATTGCCAGGATACTCATGACAACCATTCCAACTATTGATCTTGTTGATGCTCTCGCAGCTGAATATGCAGACAAATCACCAAGTGAAATTTTAGCACTTGCACTAAATCAAGCTGGCGAAATTGCCATCTCGTTTTCAGGTGCAGAAGATGTCGTACTTATTGATATGGCTGCTAATTTAGGTAAACCCTTTCGTGTCTTTAGCTTAGACACAGGACGTTTACATGCAGAAACGTATCAATTTATCGAGACTGTGCGTAAACACTACAACATTAATATCGAAATTTGCTTCCCAGAAGCAGATGCCGTTCAACAACTGGTCAATGAAAAAGGTTTATTCAGCTTTTATCAAGATGATCATAAAGAGTGTTGTGGTATCCGTAAAGTTCAGCCTTTACGTAAAAAATTAGCGACTTTAGATGGTTGGATTACGGGTCAACGTAAAGACCAAAGTCCAGGCACACGAACTGAGATTCCAGTTGTTCAGGCAGATGTGGGGTTTTCGGGCGAAGGCAAACAGTTGATTAAATACAATCCTCTTGCCAACTGGTCCAGTGCCGATGTGTGGAGCTACATCCGCATGATGGAAGTGCCTTATAACCCATTGCATGAACGCGGTTTTATCTCTATCGGCTGTGAACCATGTACGCGTGCAGTGTTACCAAACCAACATGAACGTGAAGGACGTTGGTGGTGGGAGGAAGCGACACACAAAGAATGTGGCCTGCATGCTGGTAATTTGAAAAAGTAAAGACTAAAACCACTGCAAAGCAGTGGTTTTTCGCAACCAATGGATACACACAAAGCGCTCCCATTGTTAAAAAAAATCGATATACTAGGTTTAAGTTCTATAATTCTAACAAGATTGCTCATATAGGAGCGGTCAGATATTGCAGTGAGGCAATCCAGACTATGCGTCCATTACATCCGATTGACTTTATTTTTTTATCACTTGAAAAACGCCAGCAACCCATGCATGTCGGTGGATTATTCTTATTCCAAATCCCTGAAAATGCACCTGCCAGCTTCATTCAAAATTTAGTTGCAGATATTCGTAACTCCAAATCTATTCCTATTCCTCCATTTAACAACAAACTCAACGGCTTATTTTGGGATGAAGATGAAGAGTTTGATCTTGATCACCATTTTCGTCATATCGCACTCCCACAACCGGGGCGTATTCTTGAACTGCTCACCTATATTTCACAGGAACACAGTAGTTTAATTGACCGCGCTAAACCGTTATGGACCTGTCATATCATTGAAGGGATTGAAGGGAATCGTTTTGCCATGTACTTCAAAATTCACCATGCGATGGTGGATGGTATCGCAGGTATGCGTTTGGTGGAAAAATCATTATCACAAGATCCAAATGCACAGAGTATTGTTCCACCTTGGTGTGTTGAAGGCCCTCGTGCAAAACGCTTAAAAGAACCCAACGTCAGTCGCTTTAAGAAAATTATGAATGGCGTAATGGGCCAACTCGAGTCGACGCCACGTGTCATGTATGAGCTGTCACAAACAGTCATGAAAGATATGGGACGTAATCCTGATTATGTTTCAAGCTTCCAAGCACCCAGCTCTATTCTGAACCAGCGGGTTAGCTCCTCCCGCCGTTTTGCAGCACAGTCTTTTGAGTTTGACCGTTTACGTCATATTTCTAAAAGTTTGGGTGTCACGATTAATGACATCGTACTGGCGATTTGTTCAGGTGCCTTGCGTGAATATTTATTGTCCCAAGACGCACTTCCTAAAAAGCCTTTAATTGCCATGGTACCTGCCTCTGTTCGCGATGATGATTCGTCTATGTCGAATCGTATCACCATGATTCTGGCAAATTTAGGCACGCATAAAGAAGATCCACTAGAGCGCCTCGCAATTGTTCGTCGTAGTGTGCAAAATGCCAAAGAAAAGTTCAAACGCATGAACTCAAACCAAATTCTAAACTATAGTGCGTTTGTTTATAGCGCGGCTGGTCTCAACATTGCCTCAGGCTTACTGCCTAAGCGCCAAGCATTTAATCTGGTAATTTCGAATGTTCCTGGCCCACGTGAACCATTGTATTGGAACGGGGCACGACTCGATGCGCTATACCCTGCCTCAATCATTTTAGATGGTCAGGCACTCAACATCACCATGACCAGTTATTTAGATAAACTTGAAGTTGGTTTGACGGCTTGTCGAAATGCGCTGCCGAAGATGCAAAATTTACTCACGCACCTAGAAGAAGAGATTCAACGCTTTGAAGCGATTGTGGGGGTCGAAGGCCCAAAGTTGCAAGCGGTCAGTTGATGCCGCAAAACGAATCAGAAATACAAGAATAATCAATAAAACTAAGGGGCTTCGATAAGCCCCTTAGTTTTTAATGCTACGACATTGTTTTAATAATTGATGACATGCAGTACGAATCATGGCAGTTGTAATTTGTACTTCTTTACCCTGCTCATCCAAAATATACGCATTATGCGTTACTTTCGTATCTAATAAATGTTTCAAACTAGGTTGAATAATTGCTTCTCTAACACCCATATCACACCTCATTTGCTAAACCTATTTGGGAGAATAAGCTTTGGCTATTTCCGTGTTTCTAGTATTAAAAATCTAAGATCGAAAGTAAAATTTCAGTTGTAACAACTATTTAACCATATATTGTTACAATTTCAGCTCAGAATGATATCGTATTGCTCTTGCGTATATAAATTTTCCACCTGAAATTTAATCACACGACCAATGAAATGCTCTAAATCAGCGACTGCTGGCGCTTCTGCGGTTAACAAGCGGTCAATCACTGATGGATGCGCAACGACAGTAAAGCCAGTCTGAGATTGATACGCACGTGTATATCTCATGATTTCTCGAAAGATTTCGTAACATACAGACTCAGCTGTTTTCACATAACCACGTCCCTGACAGGTCGGACAAGATTCACATAATAAGTGCTCTAATGATTCACGTGTACGTTTACGTGTCATTTCGACCAAACCTAGCTCAGAAACCTGTGTAATTTTGGTTTTTGCATGGTCTTGCTCAAGCATCCGTTCAAACTGAGTCATGACCTCAGTTCGATGCTCCTGCTCTTGCATGTCAATAAAGTCGATAATAATAATACCGCCTAAATTGCGTAGTCTCAGCTGGCGCGCAATGACCTGTGTCGCTTCCATATTGGTTTTAAACACAGTATCTTCTAAAGAGCGGCCACCCACATATGACCCTGTATTGACATCAATAGTCGTCATAGCTTCAGTCTGGTCTATCATCAAATAACCGCCAGACTTCAACGCAACACGCGTCTGCAGCGCTCTTTGAATGTCTTCTTCGACATTATACAAGTCAAAAATTGGGCGCTCACCCGGATAGTGAATGAGACGTTCTTTGATATTCGGAACAAATTCTTCTACGAACTCTTGGAGCTTGCCATGTATTTCACGCGAGTCGACTGAAATTTTAGCAGTCTTTTCACTCGCAAGATCGCGAATAATGCGTTGGGGTAAAGGCAGTTCTTCAAAAATTAACGATGGCACTGCAATACTGATCTGCTTGCGCTGAATAAATTCCCAAAGTTTCGCCAAATAAGCCATGTCTTGCGCAATGGCAGCTTCCGCAATCCCATCAGCGGCGGTACGAACAATCACTGAACCCGGAAGTTTATGTTCCGCTTGAATACGCTCAATCATCGAACGTAAACGATCACGTTCAGCTTCAGACTCAATGCGTTGAGACACACCCGTATGATTGCCATAAGGCATCATCACTAAGTAGCGCGAAGGAATAGAAAGGTCGGTTGAAAGCCGAGCCCCTTTGGTTCCCAGCATGTCTTTCATGACTTGAACAGTAAGAATTTGTCCCGGCTGTAAGAGCTCAAAAACATTGGGGGTGGGTTGATTACGTGACCAAACCATATCATTAATATGTAAAAAAGCAGTTCGTGACAGCCCGATATCGACAAAAGCAGCCTGCATTCCCGGAAGAACACGCACCACTTTACCTTTATAAATATTGCCCACTAAACCACGTTTCACCGTACGCTCAATAAATAATTCATTGACCGTGCCGTTTTCAATTAACGCGACGCGACATTCCATAGGCGTGACGTTAATTAATAACTCGTCAGACATAACAAACTCAAAACATTATAAAAAATCTTTTGAGACAGTTAATTTAGTGCCTTAACTGCCTGTAATAACTGTACCGTTTCATGCAACGGTAGCCCCACGACATTGCTATAGCTTCCCTCTATACGTGGAATATAACGTGCTGCAATGCCTTGTATAGCATAGGCTCCCGCCTTGCCAATGGGTTCAGATGTAGCCCAATATGCTTCCATATCATTCAGGCTTAAATGCTGAAATTCGACTTCAGTACGAACTACTATACTTGAAATTTGCGTATTTGTACGGACACAAACCGCAGTATATACATCATGCTTACGCCCAGAAATTTTCTCCCACATTTCAAATGCATGCTGCTTAGATTCTGGTTTGCCTAAAATCTCTTGATCGACCCCTAAACTGGTATCGGCAGCTATCACAATTGCATCAGGATATTGAAGCTGTACAGCCTCAGCTTTGGCGCATGCCAATCGCTCCACATAATGAGCTACTGGCTCGCCTACTTGTACAGATTCATCAATATCTGGGCTATAGATATCAAAGACTAGACCAAGCTGCTCAAGCAGCTCGCGGCGACGGGGCGAACTGGACGCTAAAATTAAACGCGCCATTTCTTCAAGATGAAATAGACCATAGGGAAAGTCAGCACACTACTCAACAGCGGTTGCCAATGACGTGCAAGGGAAAACTGTGCCCCAATCATAATTTGTGCGATCCACGTAATAAACAAATGCGCGACCACAGCCAAGGTGGTGATGACCCAAATATTGGCAAAGGTCATAATCCGACGTTCACGCGTTAAAAAACGGGACACAAAAGTAATCAGAACAAAACTGAGCGCGTTTAAGCCCAAAGGTGCATCAAGTAGTAAATCGGTGAAAATCCCGACTGCAAAGGCAAACCAAATCCCGCTCCATGTCGGCTGGCACAGCACCCAAAACAGCATCACCATCATCATAAACAATGGACGCCATCCAGATACCGCATAAGACAAAGGATAAACCATCAACACTGAAGCAATGATCACTGAAAAAATGATCGGAAATAAGGGATCACGCTGTTTGGCAGCACGAAGTTTAGCGATCGGCATGCGGTTGCTCCATCGCTAAAGAATCGGAAAATAACACAACGACATGATGCCCACCCGCCAACTGCGCAGCAGGAACAACATCAATTTGAGCAAACTCGCCTGAATTATGACGACTGATTTTTGAAATGGTGCCCACCAGATAACCTGCTGGAAAATGCTCACCTAAACCAGAGCTATACACTTTTTCACCCACTTTGATTTCGGCACTGGTCGGCACGTATTCCATTTTTAAATGACCCAAATCTCCAGTCCCTGAAACAATGGCACGCATTCCAGATCGCTCTAAGCGAACCGAAAGAGAATGTTCTTTATCTGAAAGCAACATGACGCGACTACTATGCGGATAGACATTAATAATCTGTCCCATAATACCTTTGTCATCGAGCACGGTTTGCCCGACTTTTAATTGACTGTTGGCACCACGGTTTACCACAATAATATGGCGCAATGGATCGGCATCTGTCCCAATGACTTCTGCAATCTCCATACGACCATCAATAATCAACGGGGTATCTAACAGACCGCGTAAACGCGTATTTTCCGCAGATAATTCAGATAATTTTTGTAAACGCACCTGCGCCTGCAATAACTCAGCCTGCATCGCGGTATTTTCACGGCGCAATTGAGCTTCAGACTTGGTTTGTTGGTTCAGCCACTCTCGCGATAACACGGGATAACTTGCTACGGCATAAATTGGATTATAAGCGGCGTACAAGACATCTCTTGCAGGTTGAATCACATGCGGCATGCGCCAGTTAAAAAACAGCACGACTAAGCATGTGATCACTGCAATGATAAATGAGCGAAAAGATGGCGGTTGTCTGGAAAACAGATTTGTTTGCACCCGCCGATTCCTTTATTAGCCTACAAATAACATGTCGTGATTTGGATTATCGAAGAATTCTAAAACTTTACCACCACCACGAGTGACGCAAGTTAGAGGATCTTCTGCAACCACCACAGGTAAGCCTGTTTCTTGTGCAAGAAGTTTATCGAGGTTACGTAGTAATGCACCACCACCTGTCAACACTATACCGCGCTCAGCGATGTCTGAAGACAACTCAGGAGGCGTTTGCTCAAGTGCAGATTTCACTGCTGAAACAATACTTTGTAATGGATCAGAAATCGCTTGAGTAATTTCGTCCGAAGTCACAGTGATCGCACGTGGCACACCTTCAGCAAGGTTACGGCCGCGAACTTCAATTTCAAGTGCTTTGGCATCGGCTTCTGGTAAAGCCATACCCACTTCTTTCTTGATAATTTCAGCGGTGGTTTCACCAATCACACAACCATGTGCTTTACGTACGTAGTTAATGATTTGTTCATCAAATACATCACCACCAATACGTAGTGAGTCAGCATAGACACAACCTTGAAGCGAAATAATCGCAATTTCAGTTGTACCACCACCAACATCGACCACCATTGAACCGCATGCTTGTTCAACTGGCATACCTGCACCAATTGCAGCAGCCATTGGTTCTTCAATCAAACGAACATCACGCGCGCCTGCATTAAATACAGCTTCACGAATAGCACGACGCTCAACCAAAGTTGATTTGCAAGGCACACACACCACAACACGAGGTGCAGGTGGGAACAGACGTTTTTCATGTACTTTACCAATAAATTGGTTCAGCATAGTTTCGGTCACTTCAAAATCGGCAATCACACCATCCTTCATTGGACGAATGGCAGAGATATTTGCAGGTGTACGGCCCAGCATTTGCTTTGCATCAAGACCTACCGCGGCAACGATTTTTTGTGAACCACTGTGACGAATTGCCACAACTGTCGGTTCATTTAATATAATGCCTCGTCCTGGTGCATAAATAAGTGTATTTGCTGTACCTAAATCAATGGCTAGATCGGGCGAAAACAAGCCAATTAGTCTTTTTAGAATCACGGAGACGTTCTCGATTAAACTTTATGTGGACGCAAGGTGGCAACTTTAACTAAATGTGATGATTTGAACAAGTCAATCGCTTATTATAACGCACGATATTTTGAAATTTTTTAATACTGACTCAGGTGATGTTATGTCTACATCGGATGCACAGCATTCTGCAGATTTAAATGCACAAACAGTTTCAGCAATCGCCAATCTTGCTCGATTGTCGCTAGATGATACGCAATCTGCTGAATATGCTCAAAGTCTAAATAAAATTTTAGGCATGATGGAAACCTTAAAAGGCATCGACACCGATGGTGTTGAGCCGCTTAAAAGCCCATTTGATCACCCACAACCCTTACGTGAAGATGTGGTTTCAGAAACCAATCATCGTGATGAATATCAAGCCATTGCACCGCAAGTGCAAGACGGTTTGTACCTTGTTCCTCGCGTGATTGAATAATTTCTATTCAGTTAAACCATTATTTTGTAAAAATTAACGTAAAGACATTTCTCATGACAGATTTACATCGCTTATCGATTCGTGAACTCTCTGAGGGTTTAGCTGGGGCTAAATTTTCATCTCGCGAACTGACCGAACATTATTTAAAGCGCATTGCAAAACTGGATACACAAGTTAAATCTTATGTAACCGTGACAGCAGAACAAGCGCTTGCACAAGCCGATGCTGCCGATGCCGCAATTAAAGCAGGCACAGCAACCGCATTGACAGGTGTGCCAATTGCACACAAAGACATTTTTTGCACCCAAGGCATTAAAACCACTGCGGGCTCAAAAATGTTGGATAACTTTATCTCTCCTTACGACGCCACCGTTGTAGCGAAAGGCAAAGCCGCTGGTCTAGTCACTTTAGGTAAAGTGAACATGGACGAGTTTGCAATGGGTTCAACCTCTGAGAATTCATTCTACGGCGCTACAGCAAACCCTTGGAACTTAGGTCATGTACCGGGTGGTTCTTCGGGTGGTTCTGCGGCTGCGGTTGCAGCAGACCTTGCTCCGTTTGCAACAGGTACGGACACGGGTGGTTCAATTCGCCAACCGGCATCGTTCTGTGGCCTCACAGGTCTTAAACCAAGTTATGGCCGTGTGTCGCGCTTCGGGATGATTGCTTATGCATCATCACTGGATCAGGGCGGGCCAATGGCGCGTTCGGCTGAAGACTGTGCCTACCTCATGAATGTCATAGCAGGTCATGACGCGAAAGACTCAACATCGGTTGAAAAAGACGTTGATGACTATGTGGCGAACCTAAACGGCACAACAGTCAAAGGCTTACGCATTGGTATTCCAAAGCAATACTTCAATGTCGCTGGTTTAGACGCAGACGTAAAAGCTCGTGTTGAAGAATCATTGAAAAAGTTAGAAGACATGGGCGCGACCTTGATTGAGATTGATCTCAACATGACTGAAGCTTATGTTCCGACCTATTACTTGATTGCGCCTGCTGAAGCGTCATCAAACTTGTCTCGTTATGATGGCGTACGTTATGGCTACCGTGCAGAGAACCCTGTTGACCTGATGGACTTATACAAACGTTCACGTTCTGAAGGTTTTGGTGCAGAAGTGCAACGTCGTATCTTGATTGGTACATATGCGTTGTCTGCGGGTTACTACGATGCTTACTACGTGAAAGCACAAAAAGTCCGTCGTCTGATTCAACAAGACTTCTTAAAAGCGTTTGAATCCGTTGATGTGATTGCGGCACCTGCTGCACCAACCACGGCTTATAAAATTGGTGCGAACTTATCTCCTGTTGAAATGTACTTGGGCGACATTTACACCATCGCGGTCAACCTTGCGGGTCTTCCTGCGATTAACGCACCTGTTGGTTTTGACAAAGACAATTTACCTGTGGGCTTACAGCTGATTGGTAACTATTGGTCAGAATCTCAACTGTTGTCTGTGGTACATCAGTACCAACAAGCAACGGATTGGCATACGAAACGTGCGGCAATTGCTGAGGAGAATGCATAATGGCTCAAGCTCAAAAGAAACCAAAATCATTATTGATTGATGGTTGGGAAGTCGTTATTGGGATCGAGATTCACACTCAGCTTGCGACCCAATCTAAAATCTTCTCAGGCTCTTCAACTGAATTTGGTCAAGATCCAAATACGCAAGCCAGCTTAGTTGACTTGGCAATGCCGGGTGTACTGCCTGTATTAAACAAAGAAGTGGTCGATTTAGCCATTCGCTTTGGTTTGGGTATCGATGCTTACATTGACCAAGCGTCTGTGTTTGCACGTAAAAACTACTTCTACCCTGACTCTCCAAAAGGCTACCAAATCAGCCAGATGGACAACCCGATTGTGGGCTTGGGTCATATCGACATTCAACTTGAAGATGGTACGGTGAAACGCATTGGCGTAACGCGTGCCCACCTTGAGGAAGATGCAGGTAAATCCATCCATGACCAGTTTGAAGGCATGTCAGGCATCGACTTAAACCGTGCAGGTACACCTTTACTTGAAATCGTGTCTGAACCCGATATGCGTTCGGTTGAAGAAGCCGTGGCTTATATCAAGTCGATTCACACTTTAGTGCGCTGGTTGGGTATTTCTGACGGTAACATGGCAGAAGGTTCATTCCGTGCTGACTGTAACGTGTCGTTACGTCGTCCGGGTCAACCGTTCGGTACACGTTGCGAGTTAAAAAACCTCAACTCATTCCGTTTTATTGAACAAGCGATCAATGTTGAAATTGAACGCCAAATGGAAATTTTGGAATGGGATGGCACGATTGACCAAGAAACGCGTCTATTCGACCCTGTGAAGATGGAAACACGTTCGATGCGTTCGAAAGAAGAAGCGAACGACTATCGCTACTTCCCAGACCCTGACTTGCTGCCTGTGATTATTTCAGATGCGCAAATTGAAACTGCTCGTGCTGCGTTGCCTGAGCTTCCTGCGGCACGTCGTGAGCGTTTCGTGGCTGACTTTGGTGTCACTGAGTACGATGCGCATGTATTAACGCTGACCCGTGAAATGTCAGACTTTTATGAAGCGGTTGTGGCTGCTGCGGGCGGCGCTGCACAGGGTAAAGTGTCTGCAAACTGGGTGATGGGCGAATTCTCAGGTGCTTTAAACAAAGCAGGCTTAGAACTAGCAGACTCTCCTGTTTCTGCTGAAAAGCTTGGCGGCATGGTTGCGCGTATCGTGGATAATACCATTAGCGGTAAGATTGCGAAGCAAGTATTCGGCTTTATGTGGGATGAAGGCAAAACTGCTGACGAAATTATTGCGGAAAACGGCTTGAAGCAGGAAACTGATACAGGTGCGATTGAAGCGATTATTAAAGACGTTCTTGCTGCCAACGAGAAGATGGTTGAAGAGTTTAAATCTGGTAAAGAAAAAGCTTTTAACGGTCTTGTTGGTCAAGTGATGAAAGCGTCTAAGGGTAAAGCCAACCCTGCGCAAGTAAATGAGTTGATGAAGAAATTGATTGGTTAAGGCTAATTGATGTTGAATAAAAAACCCGTCTTAGGATGGGTTTTTTACTAAATCCTGAAAACCATCTTCGTCTAAACTTTGTACGTCTCTATAAAAATGCATAAAGGTAATCCTTAATACAAAATACCAAGCATAGAAAAAGCCAACCTGATTGTAATTATCAGAACTTACTAAACCATGAGCCACATCATTTCTAATATTGAAACCACTTGGGTGCGTAAATATTGTTTTTAACTCAATTATCAAAGCTTCATGAAATACTGTTTTTGTCTCTTCTTTTTTTAATAATGCATTAAGACTTAGCTCTGTTTCGACACCATCTTCAATCATGGTAGTTTTTACATCTGAATTCTTCAGATGATATCGAACAATATGCTCAATCTGAGGTGCTAACAAATGAAGTGACGTCAAAAAATCACCGTCGTAGCCCAAATATAAGCCTTTAGCTATATCTCTTGATCTATTTTCTGGGATAAAAGAAGAAAGTTTAGTTAAATGAAAAAAATCTTCCAGTCTAAGGTTATGTTCTCTTTGTAAAATTTTGAATCCCTCTATCAGCGCTGATTTTGTCCAAAATTCTGTATCACGCTTACACTCTTCAATAATTTTTTCTTCTAAATGTTCATTAGTTAATTCATTAGTACCTATTGCCACTGATCTCTTAATGACTCTTGCATCCCCTGAAAAATGCTTTTCTCCAAACAAATTTGATAAAAAATTATTGTTAGTTTTTTCAAATACTTTTTCTTGTAAATCATCAAGTTTAGCCATAGGCTTTATAGACAAAAACCTATGTAAGGCTATTGGAAATTCTTTACCACTAATTTCAGATTCAACCCAATCTAATATGTCCTTTATATCAAATTGATGGCTAATTTGAGGGGCAGTTTCTAAAAATAATTGGGCAGCATCATGCATTTTCTCATATAGTTTTTGCTCTATTTGAGCATATTTAAATTTTCCTCGAAACTTTCTTGGTATAGTCGCTATAATTTGCAATGCTTTTTCATAGGAATCTTGGGCTAATACAGCTCCTACTATTTCTTTTCTTAAATGTTTATCACCTTCTTTTTCATAAATTTTGGCTCGTTGCATAATAATTTCAGAGGTTTTATCAAATTGTTTTAGGTTTTCATATATACCTATAACAGCTTTTAAGTAACCATCAGCCAAATGAATATTATCTTCTTTACATAAATCAGCCAATTCAAGGTACTTTACAATTAATTGATTTTCATAATTTTCGAGCAAACCATAATTAGCTAAAAGCTCTCCCATCTGTAAAACAATAAAATTTGGATACTTATACTCATTCAAAATAATTCTTATTTTAGCATCTCTCATTTTTTCTATATCGACATTTACCTTTGGATTTCTTCCAAATTTGGCAACTAGAAAGAATGCTCTTTCATGACAAAGCCCTACATCTTTAGACCAATTTCCCGTTGTTTCTTTCATTGATAAATAGCAGTCGATCGCTGTTTGTATCCAACTTATATTTTTAGGCTTTTTTACCAGCCATAATATTTCTGCTAGACGTGCTTTTAACCATGGATTAGTTAAATTTTCATAGGTATTCTCTAATATTTCAATCTCAACTTCGGACAAATCTTCAGGTCTAGCACTTCGACCATACTCAAAAAAATTAAGCCTTTCTTTCAATGGCTGATTCATGCTATCGGCTATAAGCATCATGAAACATATTTTTGAGCAAACTTTTAAAACTTCTTTTAGAGTATCATTAGCATCTTCAATTTTTTTATCCAACAACGTACTAATACTTGAATATCCATAAAAACTCTCCCCCTGACAAAAAACATCCAATTCTTCCTCAAAATATTTCCATTCAACCATAATAGTTCTACCTATTTGTTCCCTATATTTATAATTTTTTAACATATCAAAATTTAAAGTCATATTTAAAAAATCAATTCAAATACTTCATATATAAAAACATGACCATTAAAAAGTATCATCTATCGCCAAACTCAAAGGCTTAGAATGCACCCAACTTTAAAAGTCTTTTTTTATGCATGACTTCCAAATACCTTCCCCAGCCCTCCTCTCATAGAAAGACTTAAGTGATTTAATAGTGTCGTTAAATTTAATATTGAAATCTCCTCTGAAACACCACCTAGCATACTTACTCAAACCCATTACACTAAATACATTCTACTGCTTTTAAAATATTAACCACTTTGAAAAAATCAAAGGACAAAAATGAAAACTATCATCCTCACACTTTCTACCCTTGCCTTCCTCAGCACTACCATCTTTGCAGAAACTAAACCCAATGTTCCAGCTAAAGAAGCTAGCCAAATATTTAAAGCCGCTGGCTTTGCAAAAACCAAACATGGCTGGGAAGGTAGCTGCAACACAGGTGAAATCACCACATATAAAGACCTCAATGGTGACGGTCTAAAAGACGTAGTCATTTCAGACTACAGCACCATGTGCTATGGCAACACAGGTGTCGGCTACCATATCGTTGCTCAGCAAAAAACTGGAACATGGAAACTCATTTTTGAAAACATGGGCATCCCTACTTTTCTAAAAACCAAAGGAAAAGACGGCTGGCCAGATATTGAAAATGGTGGCCCCGGATTTTGTTTTGCTGTTTACCGCTGGAATGGTCAAAAATATGATGTCAACCGTTATGAATATAACGGCAAAGCCTGCACATTAGACTATTAACACCTTAGCATAGTAAATTTCATATCAGTGAATATATAAACTGATTGATTTAACACGCTTTTACAGACAGGGATAACGCCTCAATTACTTGGAGCTTTTTTTATAAAAATGACCTCAGTTATACGACTAAAGAGCGCTGAATGACTTAAAAATGACATCTGAACTGTGCTAATTTAGATCAAAATTGAACATAAATACGCACAAACAATAAAGAGGGTTTAAAGATGTCAAAACAAATTTTAATGCTCGTCGGTGACTATGCCGAGGACTATGAAACGATGGTGCCTTTTCAGTTCTTAACTGGTCTCGGTTATACCGTACACGCCGTCTGCCCCGATAAAAATGAAGGTGAAAGCATCGCTACAGCCATTCATGACTTTGAAGGCGAGCAAACTTATAGTGAAAAACGCGGTCATAACTTTGCCATTAATTACAACTTTGAAGCGGTACAGACTGCGGACTATGTCGGTTTAGTCATTCCCGGTGGACGTGCGCCCGAATATTTACGCATGAATGAACGTATTCTTGAGATCGTGCGTGAGTTTGATGCTGCGAAAAAACCAATTGCAGCAGTTTGTCATGGTGCACAAATTCTTGCGGCAGCCGATGTACTCAAAGGTCGTACTTGTTCCGCTTACCCTGCCTGTGCAGCCGAGGTGAAACTTGCTGGTGGGACTTATGCAGACATTGAAGTGACTGAAGCTGTAACCGATGGACACTTGATCACAGCACCGGCTTGGCCTGCCCACCCTGCTTGGATGGCACAGTTTATTCAAGCTTTAGGGGCGACTGTGACGATTTAATTGTGTTGTTCCTCAAATGAATCTTTTATGAGATGGCCTATCAGCCTTTAGATTCAAAAATAAAAAAGCTCCTTCTGTTCAAGGAGCTTTTTTAATGACTTTTTTATAACATTAATGCTTTCGATTCAGTTTATAAATCGCTCTCACTATTCATATTTTTCAAAGACCGAACTATCTCGTCACACCCAACTTATTCCAAATTTCTGGGGTTAAAAAAGTCGTGACCAATTTATTCAAATCCACATAGCGTAGTACACCTTGCAACTGCCCTTTCACTTCAGGGTTCTTTAAAATTTCCTCACCTGTAATCTGTCCAAGTTCCTGAAAACTATCTCCAACCGCTTGTAAGCCTTCGGCTTGAATCACGGCTTTGGTCTGCGCTGAACATTGCTCCACCAAAATGCGTTGTAATACTTGTGCTAAGTTTTTATCTAGCTGTGTACTCTGTGCATCGGTGACATTGCTATACACCTTCAGATCTGGATGTGCAGCCAATGCCGCAAACGTCCACTGCAACACAGTGGTTTTATCTGTTGCTGTCGTTGACTTCACCAAACAATTACTCAGTTGGTCGACTGTAGTACTGGCCGTGGCAACTTGAACTGAACCACACAAGGCTGCCGCCAAAAGGACATGACGAAAAATAACAGAAGACCGACCACGTAAAACGCTTAAAACAGGCAGTGACATAAACTCAACTCCAATCAACAATTGCATTCTTTGTATCACAAAGCCCGTCAATCAGCCTGTTATGGAACTGTAAAATTACCGTGTAGTTGGAGAAAAATTAAATCGCTCAATTCAAGTGATTTCCCTATCCAACTCAGCAGTTTCAAAGGCAGTGAGCTGTGGGTGTATGGTCGGACAGCCATTCCAAAACCAATAGAAATAACCTTTGGGATCAAGCAAAGTATGCATATAAATCGTAGACTGACTACTTTCGCCCTTCCAACAGGCTAAAGCAGCATTACGGTTATTATGTAAATCGATAAATTCAGGAGCGACTTGCTTCGGCATTTCAGGAATGTAAAGTGCGTCACCATGTTCTACCCATAAGTCAGCCAAGTAAATTTTTCGGTCTTTTGGAAAATACCGTCCTGCTGAAATCACCAACGGCAAATGATTGAGATCGGTCGAAGCAAACACATGCGGAAAGTCATGATGCTCTAAGTCTGTGACGACAAAGGGATATAAGGTTTTCGCGGCTAGATTGATTTGAGTTGGGTCATAAGGAAAAAAATGACCCGCCAACATGCCATATTGATATTCAATTTGAGACAACTTTTTCCGTGTAGCCTGTACCTCTATCGCCTGTCCAGCTTTCACCAAAGTCATACCAAATGCAGCAGCTGTTTCAGGCGTGGCTTTGAGTGGCATAAACTCAAAAGAGTCTCCTGCGAACGCTAATTGGGTCTGCTCTCCCCAATGGGTTTGGACCGTCGCAATTTCTTTAGGTACATCATAGACATGTCCCATACTCATATGGGCGTTGGTTGAGGATACTTGAATCAACTCAATAGCATCTGATACTTCGGCTAAATACTCAGGCATTCCGTCATTGTTGTAAAAATAAGGCTGAGCTGAAATATCAACGTCTATTTCTTGCACGGTCTGATCCAGCAAAGGCGCAGTAAAATATGTGGCTGGTGTTTGGACATTACTCATGATGTTATTCCTTTGGTTGAGGTGCTCACATGAAGTTGGGTCGCAAACAGTCGAAAATCTTACTTCATTTGCTTGAGCATATTTTTAGCACCTGTGTGGTTATGGTTTTTGGCTAAGTTCTGCAAAACATATTTTGCCTGCCCTTTAGGGTTGGAAAAACGACTGCTATAACTTGGAATACCCGTTAAACAACGTGCAACTAATATGCCCGATTCGGTATAGACATTTGAGGCATCCGACCCCGGCAAACGACCATAGTTATATGCGCGTTGTGCACTGTTACAGGCAGCGACTTGGTTGCGTCCACTGTTAATATCACGGCGTGCAGACACATACAGTTTGGCCTGTTGCTGCTGCGGTGTTTCTACAGCTTTGGCGGCTTTAGGTGGTACTTCTACTTTGTTTTCTTTTTTAAGCTCTACTTCTTTTTTGCTTTCTTCCTCTTTCTTCACCTCTGCCTTGATCACAGGTGCCTTCGTCACCGCTTTTTTGCTTGGCGTAATAGGGGTCATACTCCGTGGTGCTGGCTCAGTCAGTACTTTACTTTGTAGATTCACTACACGCGTATCATTTGAGTTAGGCAGTTTGCGTTCAGACAATGCCTCAATACTCACCAACCACTGTTCACCATTATTGAGTTGGCAACGAAAAGTACCCGTGCCCTGTTTTAAACTGTTATAGGTACGAAGCAACTTTTTCGCCCACGGATCTTTCACTAAACTGAAACTACTTTTTTGTGTCTGACTAAAACGGCCACCATGTGCTTGGCAATACTGACTGAACATGCTCCGTGGATATAGCGCCTCGATCTCTTTTTCATTTTTTACGCCTACCGTGTGATACACGTATTCTTTGCTATTTTTATCGGTATCATTAATTTTTCGTTCTACGATTAGTTCTTGTGGTGATGCAATATTTGTAAAAGCTGTTTGTGTTATATTTCCCAGACTGGTACAGCCCTGCAATACACTCCCCAAAACCCCAAATACACATAAAATTTTATAATTCACTACGACTTTACTCTTAAACACCCGCATAAAAACATTAGCGGAAAGCTCATAAAATAACAAACTTAAATAACTGTTTTTATTATTTATTTTAGTTTGATGCACACATCATTCTGCTTTGTTTTATGTTAAACCCAACAACATTTCATAAACTTAGTTTGAACCACACAACAGAAGTTACAGACAAAACGATGCTTGAGCACATAAAAAACCTGCCATGAACAGCAGGTGAGATACATCAAAAATATTTAGTCATCCAAAGTCGATTCAAAAGCCTTAAGACGCTTATAAATCGAGAGCAGTTCAATAATGGTTTTCCATGACAAAATTAGATATTGAAATGACTCTCGTACTTTATCAAACACATTACCAATTTGGTTGATTAAACCTAAAGTCATTTTGCCTGCTGCAATTGCGGGAAATAACACCACCAAACTGTATAAAATATCCAGTTGTCGATACCATGTCGCAACTAAGTTAAAATAAGCATAGTGAAAATAAAGTCTAAAATAATTCTTTCGTACTCTGCTAAACAGTTCGACCAGTGTTGCAGGTTGGGCACGATCTGCATGGTCTTCCCCATACACCAATTCTTTACGATAGGCCGCTTCAACCTTCTGATTATTAAACTCTAAGCCCGGCAGTTTACTTCCCACTACCATTAGCAAGACCGTACCAAAAATAGCCCAAATAATAGAAGCCCAAACTAGGGAATGCTTTACTTCACCCACAATAGGCAATTCAGGAACATGCTTTGAAAGCTCAAATAGAATTGGTAAGAAAGCCACCAATACCATCACAGCCTTGATCAACTCAACGCCCAAATCTTCTAAAATGGTAGCAAAGCGCATAGTGTCTTCTTGCACACGTTGTGATGCCCCTTCTATATGACGCAATTTTTCCCAGTGTTGGGTGTAGTATTCATTCATCGCTGTACGCCACCGAAATACATAGTGGCTGGTGAAAAAGGCATTGATCACTGCGAAAGTGACCGCAACCATCGCAATATACAAGAAGGTTAAAGTACCCATATATAGGTCTTTAATGTTCCCCCCTTTACCAAGCATGCTTTGAATGAGATCCCAAAATGGTCCATACCATGCGTTGATGGCAACACTCACTTGTACGCCAAACCAGATGTTAAACAGAATAAACGCGGAGCCCCAAATCGACCAGCGTTGCCATTTATTGTCTGAGACAAAACGCCAAAATAAGGCAAAAAGTGTTGTTGCTATAAAAAACCAGAGATAGAACCACAGAAAAGACGGAGACCAAAAACGGCTCACTCCAATAGGCAGTTCAGCCGTTGCATATCCTTGCGGCCAACCTATGGCGCTTCCCCATGTATTTCCCCCTGTGTACCACAGTACGACATTGATCACCGACCAAAGTAATACCGAAATGAAGAACCATCTAGGGTTTGGGAAAAATGACTTAAACATGAACGATATATATCCCTTTTATATTTCAGATATGCAATCCGTGCATACTAATCCTTATTTCTTAATTTAGTACAATCGCATTACAGCAAGTTTGTACACTTTACTTATCCTTATTGAGTTATACGTTATTTGATTTGTATGTCCCTCCACAAGAGCTCAGGACATTATTTTCCGACTTGATCAGTAAGCGTCCGCTGAATCCCATGCCTATTTTTTAATTTTGGTCGGATTTCCAGCGGTGTGGCAGTAATTCTTCTATTTGGGTCAC
>Ga0155634_1032_pt1 | contig 97461 bp, 91 predicted proteins | sample RifCSPhighO2_12_FD_107291 | JGI IMG/M metagenome (GOLD analysis project Ga0155634, IMG submission 107291) | Pseudomonadales bacterium RIFCSPHIGHO2_12_FULL_40_16
AAGTTCTGTTGCTTTAGCCTGTATATTTTTATGGCTACCTTTATAGGGTTAATTATGAACAGTAAGTGTCAACAGACCCTAATCTCTGCGCACCTAAAATAAGGAGAAAGAGATTAAAAAACCTGCTTTTTAATCTCCATCCTTCAACGATGGATATGGGTTTGAAGCAAACGAGATGCTCAGATGTCTGGTTTACTTTGTGGGTGACTTATTCTATTTATTCAAAAAGGCATTGGCGGCTTGACGACCTAAAGCGGGATCATCGGTAAAGACACCATCCACTCCAGCTTTAAAGAAAATCTCAAACTCAGCCAGTGCGCTTTTTTCGCACTTTTCAGCGACAATAGCGCTACAGTCTAAATAGTCTGGTAAGAAATTATTTTCTGGGCGTAGGGTATAAGGATGTACTTTTAAGCCCACTGTGTGTGCATCGTTCACAAAACTGGTTGGGGTCGCCGGCTGAGTATTCGGCACGATATAGGTTTTACTTGGCCCAACACCATGTGCATAACTTGCGACATCTTTTAGCCCTTGAGGCGTTGCCATATCACTATAGCGGAGTGTTGATTTGGCAAGCACAGCATCGGCAGGTTGTTCGGACTTGCCGCCATAAAGTTGAATAATTTTGGCATGTCGGATCGTTTTTAATTGATCCAACTGCTGACGCATTTGTTTTAAGTTGCTGATTTCAAATGACTGGATATAAACCGGTGCAATGTCACGACTATAGCTGTGTTTGGCCAGCGTGGTTAATAGGTGTTGCTCCATGGCCAAATTGAGACCTTGGAAATAGCTGGGATGTTTGGTTTCGATATACAGGCCCACAATTTTTCCTGTCTTTTTATAGTGCGCATCTACTAGTTCAATAATTTCATCTAAAGTGGGAAGATCAAATTGATCATTATATTGGGCATTTGCTGGACGAATCTCTGGAATACGTTCTCGTGCCTTCAGTTGCTTCAGCTCGTTTAAAGTAAAGTCTTCAGTAAACCAACCTGTGTAAGTCACGCCATCAACGACTTTACTGGTCTTGCGTTCTGCAAACTGCGGTAAGCTGCTGACATTGGTGGTTCCTCCGATTTCATTTTCATGGCGAGCGACTAAATAACCGTCTAGAGTTGGCACCAAATCAGGCTCAATAAAATCTGCACCATCATCAATCGCTTTTTGATAAGCGGCTAAGGTGTGTTCAGGGCGTAACGCGCTGGCGCCGCGATGTCCAATAATCAGCAATGTAGGCTCAATGTATTCAGCGTTGTTTGGCGGTGGCTGGGATGCAGCATTGTCCTTCTCATCATGATGACAGCCCAATAAACTTAAAAAAATAAAACTCAATAATGTTCTTTTTAACATGTGTTCCTCAACATTTTATTGTGGTGTTGCGGACCCAGTGTTCAATTTTAATATCTCAGATCAATGACAAATTGCGAAAAATTACAGGATGTCATCAATTGGTCAAAAAGCTTTCTTCATAGTTTCTTCATATTTAGCTCTAATGTTCTATTTCATGTTGTTAAGTCTTGTTTTTTAATGATTCGTCATAGAAGATCAAGCATGAAGTGATGCCCAGTTTCTAGATCTAGCCTCAGACCCAAGAGTACCGCAGTCCCATGCTGTCTAAATTTTTTATTCATCGTCCAATTTTTGCTGGTGTGCTGGCGATTATCGTGATGGCATTTGGTTTATTTGCCACCTTCCAGTTGCCTGTAGAGCGCTACCCCGATATTGCACCTCCGCGAATTACGGTGAGTGCAACATATACGGGTGCGTCGGCAGAGACGGTGGAGGAGAGCGTTACTCAGGTTTTAGAGCAGCAAATTAAAGGGATTGATCATTTACTGTATTTTAGTTCGAGCAGTGACTCGAATGGCCGTAGTCGAATCAGCATTAGTTTTGAGAATGGAACTGACCCAGATACCGCTCAGGTGCAAGTTCAAAATGCCATCAATGGAGTGATTAACCGTTTACCAGAAGATGTACAGCGTCAAGGGGTCAATGTCTATAAATCGCTTGGTGATACGCATATGGTGATTGGTCTATATGACCAAACAGGCAAAAGCAGCAATATTGCACTCTCTGATTATATGATGACGCATTTGGAGCAAGATTTAGCCCGTATTGATGGGGTTGGCGAGGTTGATGTTTTTGGTGCGCAGTATGCCATGCGCTTATGGCTGAATCCGCATAAACTGCGTCAATATGGACTGATGCCGAGTGATATTCGTGCGGCGGTTGAAGCGCAAAACACGCAAGTGGCCGCAGGAGCAATTGGCGAGTTACCCAGCCTGTCAGATCAATATTTAAATGCCAAAGTCACCTCTGGTACACGTTTAAAAACCGTTGAAGAATTTGAGAACATCATTGTCAAATCGACCCACGATGGCAGTTTTATTTATTTAAAAGACGTCGCACGGGTGGAACTGGGCGCGGAAAATTACCAGTCATTTAATACCATTAATGGTTTTCCTTCAGCGGGGATGGGCATTTCACTGTCTTCAGGGGCTAATGCACTGGCAACTTCGGCATTGATCAAACAAGAAGTCAGCCGATTGTCCTCAAAACTGCCTGAAGGCTATCAAATTGTTTATCCACGTGATAACACGCCTTTTGTGCAAGAGTCGATTAAGGAAGTGGTCAAAACACTGTTTGAAGCAGTGCTTTTGGTGATTGTGGTCATGTTTGTCTTTTTGCAAAATTGGCGTGCAACGCTGATTCCGACCATCACTGTGCCTGTCGTAATTTTAGGCACGCTCGCCATTCTGTATGTGCTCGGGATGAGTATCAACACCTTAACCTTATTTGCATTGGTCTTAGCCATCGGGCTTCTGGTGGATGATGCGATTGTGGTGGTGGAAAACGTTGAGCGGCTGATGCATGAACAGCAGATGAGTGCTCAACAAGCTTCGATTGCATCGATGCAGGAAATCAGTGGGGCATTGATTGGGATTACTTTGGTGTTAACCGCAGTGTTTATTCCCATGGCATTTTTCGGTGGTTCGACAGGAGTGATCTACCGTCAGTTTTCAATGACCTTAGTTGCTGCCATGGCGCTATCGCTGCTGGTTGCACTGATTCTGACACCTGCACTATGTGCCTTAATTTTAAAACCCAATGATAAATCGGCACGATGGGCAACTTGGTTTAATCTGAAGTTAGATCAGCTAAAACAGCGTTATTTAAAACTGAGTACGCAGACCATTCAGCACAGTAAAATCATGCTGGTGGTTTTTGTAGCGTTAATTGCCGTCTTTGCATTGTTTTATCGGGCATTACCGACCAGTTTTATTCCCAGTGAAGATCAGGGCATTTTAAGTGTTCAGTTTAAATTGGCCGATGGTGCACCGCTGAGTCAAAGCCGTGTGGTGGGAGAAGAAATTCGTCAATACTTTTTAGATAAAGAACAGGCCAATATCAATTTGGTGATGATCCGCTATGGTCGTAATTTCTCGGGGACGGGACAAAATTTAGGTCAAGGTTTTATTGCGCTGAAACATTGGGATGATCGTAAGGGGAAAGAGAACTCCGCACAAGCGATTCGAGAACGGGCGATTGCTCATTTTAGGTCGCATCGAAATGCACAAATTAATGTAAATATGCCGTCTTCAGTCAGTGGCTTAGGGCAAACCGATGGCATGGAGTTTTGGATACGTGATATCAATGGCGAAGGTCGTGCCTATTTAGAAGCACAGTTCAAAACTTTGCAGGAAGCATCCAAGCAGTATTCTAGTTTTAGCAATTTAGATAAACGTTCTAACCCCGATAAAGCCGAGCTCAAAGTGGATGTAAATCAAAAGCAAGCTTTGGCCAATGGACTCAGTCAGACTGCCATTAATAGCACCTTATCCAGTGCTTGGGGCGGAAGTTATATCAATGACTTTATTGACCGTGGTCGGATTAAACGGGTGATTATGCAAGGGGATGCCGAGTTTCGTTCAAAACCTGATGATCTTCAAGCGTGGACCGTACGTAATGATCTGAACCAAATGATTCCTTTTACAAATTTTGCCCAAGTGTCTTGGAGCGGAGGCCCTGAGGTGGTGAATCGCTTTATGGGCTATACCGCACTAGAAATGGAGGCGGATACAGCACAAAATGTCAGTTCGGGACAAGCCATGCAAGACGTACAAAGCATGGTACGAGGGCATGATGGTATTGATCTGGCTTGGAGTGGATTATCGTTTGAGGAAAACAAGTCCAATAACCAAGCATTGCTGCTGTATTTGGTCTCCATAGGCTTTATCTTTTTATGCCTTGCGGCACTTTATGAAAGTTGGAGTATTCCAACAGCCGTCATGAGTGCGATTCCACTCGGTATTGGCGGCAATATTCTGTTCAGTTATTTGACGGGTTTTCCGAATGATATTTACTTTCAAATTGCCTTGCTGACCACGATTGGTTTGTCCTGTAAAAATGCGATTTTAATTGTGGAATTTGCTTCATTGGCGCAGCAAAAAGGCCAGACCGCAATTGAAGCAGCGTTGGAAGGAGCAAGCTTACGGTTACGCCCGATTTTAATGACGTCTTTGGCTTTTGGCGCGGGTGTCACACCTTTGGTCTTTGCCTTTGGTGCAGGGGCGGCAAGTCGTCAGGAAATTGGGGTGAGTGTACTCGGTGGCGTGATTTTTGGCACGGTGTTGGTGTTGCTGTTTATTCCTTTAATGTATGTCTTGGTTCGCCGTGTGTTTCATGGACGAACACCTCAGGAGGAAGTCTAAGATCGAATCTGAAACATTCGTGTGCAGTATGAATAGGCAAAGCGAACCTTTAATCCAATCAGGCTGAAAGGCCCTGACATTTAAAGATCCTTTGCTATACTCGGACAGATAAAGAAAAACAATATTTGAGTGGTGTATGCCAAATCCGTCATTTTCACAGCAAGATTTCGAAGAGCAATTAAATCAGCCCGATAACCATGCTTTTATCCAAAGTCTGAAACAGTACAGCACTGCGGATTTGGCTGATATTTTAATGGCCCTGCCTATAAATGACCAAATTCGGCTATTGGAACAATTACCACAAGCCAGTTATGTCTTTGAGTTTTTAGCATTAACCGAGCAGCAGCAGCTAGCAGCGCAATTGCCTCAGGCTTTGCTGGTGAAGCTACTGGCTCATATGCATTCGGATGACCGTACTGATTTATTTCAAAGCTTGGCACAAGAGGTTCAAGGTCAGATTTTTCCGCAGCTAGATGCGCATGTTCAAGCCCAGCTGAATGATTTAATGCACTATCCAGCTGAGTCTGCGGGTGCAATTATGAGCACTGAAGTCATTACGGTACATGCCGAAATGACCATGCAACAGGCGATTCAACATATACGACAGCATGCAGCGGAAAGTGAAACTTTATATCTCATCTATGTGACCGATGCCTCGCGTTATTTACACGGGGTGATTTCGCTGCGGCAAATTATTCAGTCTCCGCCTGAGCAATTGATTGGACAGGTTATGACCAGTCATGTCATTACGGGTTTAGTCAGTGAGGATCAGGAAAGTATTGCACAGAAACTGGCTCATTATGATTTTATGGCTTTGCCCATTGTCGATGAGCAGCAGCGTCTATTGGGGATTGTGACTTATGATGATGCAATGGATGTGGTACAACAAGAAACCACAGAAGATATTCTAAAAAGTAGTGCGGTTGCGGCCAGTCCGCAGATGAGTATTAAAACAGCTCCAATCTTCTTACTGTATAAGAAACGGGTATTTTGGCTGGTGTTTCTGGTCTTTGGCAGTTTACTTTCAGGGTTAGGAATTGCGCACTTTGAAGACTTGATTGCGGCACATATTGTTTTGGTATTTTTCCTACCTTTACTGGTGGGAAGTGGAGGAAATGCGGGGTCTCAGTCTGCAACCTTAATGGTACGTGCACTGGCAACGGGCGATGTACATTTTAAAGACTGGTTTTATTTGCTAGGACGTGAAAGTTTGGTTGCGCTGTGTCTGGGCGGAACTATGGCAACTGCTGTTTCCATTTTGGGTTATTTCCGTGGGGACATTCTGGTCGCCGTAGTATTGGCACTGAGTATGATGGGTATTGTGTTGATGGGTTGTTTGATTGGTATGAGTCTGCCGTTTATCTTAAACCGCATGAAACTCGACCCAGCCAGTGCATCCGCACCTTTGGTCACCTCAATTTGTGATGCGTCAGGCGTGGTGGTATATCTGCTGATTGCGTCGCAAATTCTGACCTTGTCTTAAGCTTATAAGCAATTGTTTCAGCACAAAGTTAGCACAGAAAAAAGTCATGAAAACCAGCATAATTCAGTGGTTTTATGATGTTAATGTGGTTGAAATGATGGAGGTCAGTAACAACATGCCTGAACCCTTAGAACAAAAAAAAATGAGCCAGCAAGATGTCATTCGTTTAGAGCGTGATTTGGCCAAATATGCCAATATGATGGATTCTGTGGTGCGTATTCCGTTCACCAAGCAGGGTGTCGGTGCCGATGCTGCGTTGAGTACTGTTCCGATTGCTGGGGATATCGCAGGTTTTGCCCTAACGTGTTATGCCATTTATAAAGCCAAGCAAATTGGCGTACCGCAAGAGAAATTGAGTCCAGTATTGAAGCTGGCTATGATTGATGCTGTGGTCGGTTTTATCCCCGTGTTAGGGACATTGTTTGATATTTTTATACGTCCGAGTCGTAAAGCACTGGATGTGGTTCATGACCATATTCGGGAAGAATACCAAATCCATTCAGAGCATCATGTGACTCATCCTTTTCTTCATGAAAAATTGGAAAAGAAACAGCAACAATCCGAATTTTGGCGAAATCCAGTAGTGGCATGGCTTTGGCTACACATCCCCGATTTATTTGGCCTGATCTTTTTAGTGTGTTTTATGGGCTTATTGTGGTGGGGTGGCAGTCTGATGTGGCATTGGTTACAGGGACTAAACTTAGGATAGTCGCTGATGAAATTTGAAGGTCAAATTACGGCGAATTTGCCAGCGATTGATTTAGCGCGCACCGCTTCATTTTACCAAGGCTTGGGCTTTGATCTGGTTTATCAGTCCGCAGAGTGGATGATTATGCGTTTGGGCGAAATGACACTGGAATTTTTCCATCATCCGCATTTAGACCCAAATAGTTCATGGCATAGTGCCTGTATTCGCGTAGCGGAAATTCAACCCTATCATGAATACTGGTCTAAAGTGAATTGGTCGTTGTGGGAAACTGCCCGTATGACCGATATTCAGGATTTTGATGAGATCCGCCAGTTTTGCATCATTGACCCAAATGGCAGTTTATTACGCTGTATCGAAGTGACGATTGAATAAAAATGTTCTGTTGTGCAGAGTCACAAGATTTAAAAAGCCTCCAAGTGGAGGCTTTTTAAATCTTGTGAACGAATTGTTTATGGACAATCGAGCTGTTGTAAAGCAGCAACACGTTGTTCAATCGTTGGGTGGGTTTGGAACAACGCGGCTAAACTAAAGCCTTGTTCTTGACCTGCGGCGATTGCAAATGCTTTCATTTCTTTAGGCATCGCATCTGGAAGTTGTGACTCCGCTTGTAAGCGTAACAAGGCTGAAATCATTGCTTGTTTGCCTGCAAGACGCGCGCCTGCTTCATCTGCACGATATTCGCGGTAGCGGGAGAACCACATCACGATTGCAGAAGCTAAAATACCAAAGACAATATCAAGCACGATGGTAATGGCAAAATAAGCTAAACCTGGTGCTTCACCGTCTTCACGACCAAAAACATTACGGTCAATGAAATCACCTGCGACACGTGCAAAGAACATCACAAAGGCGTTCACGACACCTTGAACGAGCGCCAAAGTCACCATGTCACCATTGGCCACGTGACCAATTTCGTGAGCCAAGACTGCACGAAGCTCGTCTTTATTCATACGCTCAAGTAAGCCGGTAGAAACTGCAACTAATGCATCGTTCTTGTTCCAACCTGTAGCAAAAGCATTAGATTGGTAAGACGGGAAAATACCGACTTCTGGCATTTTAATACCAGAACGTTGCGCCAATTGAGCGACTTCTTGTAACAACCATGCTTCAGCTTGGTTGCGCGGGGCATTTGGGTCAATTAACTCTGTACCAGTTGTTTTTTTCGCCATCCATTTTGACATGAATAGAGAAATCATTGAGCCAACCATACCAAAGACAAAACAGATAACCAGTAGGTTACCTAGATTTAAGCCACCCGCGCCATGGTAACTACCGACACCGAAGAGTGACAAGATAATGCCAGCTACAACCAGTACCGCGAGGTTGGTTAGCAAGAACAAACCAATCCGCATCATTGAGAAAATCCTCTTATAATAAAAAAATAATCTGATTTATAAATCGAAAATCATTGATCTCAATATGAGGTGAAACTCTTCAAAATTCAAGAAAAAATAATAAAACTGCTATAAAAATTATTCTGAAATTTGGATGCGGGCAGAGGCGGTTGCATTGGCCGTGACATAGGAGCCCGGCGCATCAGTAAAACTGCCATCGGCTGCGAGGATAATTTGACGTGAAGGTACGCTACGACTCACACTGAGTTGTGTGCTTGGAGAAGAGTCGGCATCGTAATGTGCAGATTGGGCAATGACTTGAGCATTGGCTGGTGTGTTATTCGAGCCTGAAGAGATGTTGATCCCGCCTGCATATAAATTGCTATAACGGCTACTCACGCGGCGAACATAGTCTTGAGTTTCACGGAAGGGTGGAATACCACCGTACTTTTGTACATTGCCTTCGCCGGCATTGTAGCCTGCGAGCGCAAGACTGGTGTTGCCGTTAAAGCGTTTCATCAGCCATGCCAAATACTTGGCACCTGCATTTATGTTCTGCTGTGGATCATACGCATTAGAGACATTAAAGCGCCGTGCTGTCGCAGGCATGAGTTGCATAAGCCCCTGAGCCCCAACAGGTGAGCGTGCATTGACATTAAAGCCTGATTCGGTATGCATGACCGCTTTAATTAAACCTTCAGAAACGCCGTGGGTTTGAGCGGCTTGGCGAATAATGTGGTCAAAAGCATTTTTGTTACGACTATAACTGGGTAACACAGAAGACTCAGAAGCCCCCCAGTTACTATAACTGTGGATATTACTGTCTGGATAATAGGTTTTCTTTTCGACTTTTAAGTTGCTATAACGACTTTGTTTATTGGTTAACAAGGTCGTACCGTTGGAATCTCTCAATTGGTAGATAGTTTGACCCGCGTGACAATCCAGTGCCATGAACGAAATCGTCATACACCCCAAAACGTAAAAACGACTCAAAAGCAGCTTATTTTTCATTATCTATTATTAATCGTAAAAAAATCGATTTCAGTGACTAGAAATGAGTTTAGCAAAAAAAGAACAGTCTGAAACTATTTTAAGTTCAAAAAATCCATGTCTTTGTAAAAATCAAGTCAAATTGTTGAGCAAGTAATCAAAAAAAATAATTAATTTATTTTTAATGAGGATTGCTTGACTGGGTTAAGTTATTGAAATTTAACAGTAAATAAATTGATCAAAAAATGATCAATTTAAATAGAAGCCTTAAAGAGTGGGGGGAACACCCTGTCAAGTCGATTAGAATCCACAAAGTTATCCCCAGCTTTTGTGGAAAAATGTGGAAAAGTCCAAAACATAAGCAGTTCAGCTAAAATATGAACGCAATCGTTCAAAGTTAAACCGATTTCAATACATGAATATGACAGCAATGACAATTCATGAGAATTTACATTCTTTAGGTGCGAGATGGCTGTGAATCGGATAAAATTGCGCGGTATTTTTTTTAAGGTTTAACTCGTCTATGTTCTCGCCAGTTGAGTCCAATCAGGGATTTAATTTTAAACCAGAACTACCCACTAGCTCTGCGTATTATCGTCTGTTGAAAAAGTTACGCCGTCAGGTGGGTCATGCCATTCGCGATTTTAAAATGATCGAAGAAGGCGATAAAGTGATGGTCTGCATTTCCGGTGGTAAGGACAGTTATACCTTGCTCGATATTATGTTGCAGTTTAAACGCATTGCACCGATCAATTTTGATGTGGTGGCTGTGAATTTGGACCAGAAGCAACCCGGTTTCCCTGAGGACGTGTTACCACGTTATTTAGAAGAGAATAATATTCCCTACTATATCTTAGAAAAAGACACCTACAGCATCACCAAACGTTTAACGCCTGAAGGCAAAACCTACTGTGCAGTCTGTTCACGCTTACGCCGTGGCTCTTTATACGGCTTTGCGCAAGAAATTGGCGCGACCAAAGTGGCGTTGGGGCATCACCGTGATGATATCTTGGCGACCTTCTTCTTGAACTTATTCCATGGCGGCAGCTTAAAGGCGATGCCTCCTAAATTATTATCGTCAGATAAAAAGAACATCTTGATTCGCCCACTGGCTTATGTGGAAGAAAAAGACATCATTAAATATGCTGAAATGCGTCAGTTCCCGATTATTCCGTGTAACTTGTGTGGTTCTCAGGAAAATCTGCAACGTGCGATGTTAAATGACATGTTGCGCGAGTGGGATAAAGCACATCCAAAGCGTCTACACAGTATTTTTGGGGCTTTACAAAACGTCTCGCCATCGCAGTTGGCTGATCGTGAGTTATTCGACTTTGAAGCGTTAGATAGCGAACGTGAATTCGACTTTAAAGGTGAAAGTTGTTCAACGGAAGATGAACCGGAGAACAAACGTATTAACATGGTTAATCTTGGCTTTGCAGCAGACTAATTTTGTCAGTTAAGCCAATGCAAAACACCAATCAATGATTGGTGTTTTTTTTATGTGGATGATTTTGATAAACTTTGTATAAGAAATATAAAATATGAACGGTACGTACAAAAAACTTTAGGCACATGTAGGATATACATGCTATAACAATCTCCGAGCGTATTTAGCTTCACAATGATGCCGTCTGGATAGGCAGCACACAACGAACAAAGAATTGAGGAAACATCATGCCTGCTTTTTTAACTGATGATTGGTTTTCAACTGTAGAAACATTAACTGCTCAAGCGGGGAATCTTAACCTGCCGCCAGCACTTGCGAATCTTGCAATTAACTTAGTTGTTGCTGACAATGCGGGTAATACCGAATTATCTTTAGATGGCGGCGCAATTAAAAAAGGTTTGTCTTCGAACGCGAAAACAACTTTGAACATGGATGCTGAAACACTACGTAAAGTGTTTCTTGAGTTTGATATGGCTGCAGCAATGCAAGCGTTCATGACGGGTAAAATAAAAGTTCAAGGCGATATGTCACAGTTGATGGCATTGCAAACAGCGAAGCCAAGCCAAGAGCAAAAAGATTTATTTAAGAAAGTGCTTGAGCAAACAGCTTAAGTGTTCTGAAATAAAAAAAGCTTACCTTTATAGGTAAGCTTTTTTTATGCCGATAGAGAGGATCTTTTAGATATTGACCAACTGCGGCGTGGTTTTAATATGTTCAAGATAAGCACGGATACGTGTCACATACTGTAGTGCTTGACGGTAACGGCCATTCTTTGCTTGGTTCTGTTGTAAGTAAGCATACAAATTGAGCCAGTTATTGGGGTCTTTACCTTGTGCCTGAATCCGTTTTTGAATCTGATTCACCGCACCCGGTCCCATATTGTACGCAACCAATGCATACCAGTTACGGTCAGGGAAGGGGATATCCTCATAGCGACTCAGCATTTGGTCGTAGTACTTGGCACCACCTTGAATGCTTTGCGCTGGATCGGTACGGTTACTTACACCCATGGCTTTGGCTGTGCTATTGGTCAACATCATCAAACCACGAACACCCGTGGGAGAAACGGAGTTCGGTTTAAGATAAGACTCTTGATAACCAATCGCTGCCAATAAGTGCCAATCTAAATCGTACTTTTGCGCTGTGCTTTTAAAACTGGCCTTATAGATTGGCATACGCTGACGCAAATCGCGTTGAATCGTATTCCAGTTTTCAGGCTTCACGACATTACGGTTGTAAAAAGAGGCCAATTGACCAATTGAACCAGATTGTTTACCACGGCAGACAAATCCACTCGCCGTTTGCGTCAATGGATCATTCGCATGTTTAAACACCCAGTTCAGCTCAGTATTGAGGCCATTTTTACGCAAAACGTTTAAATCACCACAAGTTGCAGAAAAGGTTGCGAGACCTTTTTGTTCAATCGTTTGAACACTTGCCGTCGTCATTGCAAAATTTGCTTTGCCCTGTGCTACCCATTTAAGTGCTGTAGCATTATCGGGAACGGTTTTGAAGTCTAGCTTTACATTTAAGCTGTCTGCATAGTTACGTGCAAGGTCATAACCAAAACCATGCAAATGCTGACCATCTTTAAAAACGGTCGTTGGGTTTTCCACTGAAACGACAGTCAATTTATTATGATTGACGACGTTATCATATTGGTAGGTCTTACTTGCATTAATACTATGAAATGGAATTAACAAAGTACTTAAAGCAAGGGCTTTCAACGGGAGAGAGAAAGTTAATGAATTAAGGCAAAGCCTCGATCCAGAAGTTGAACTACTGTGCATGTTGTCTCCGCTACAAGTAATTTATGCCCTAGAACGCAAAGGCAAAAACATGCCTTAAAACGAGTTCAAGTTGTCTAAATTCAATAAGAGGTTGGGCATTCATGACGTCATTCAAAATGACATGGGATTAAGAAGATTATGTAGAAAAACTACATAGATTAAAAAATAGGCAACTAATTTAAGATGTGCGCATAATATATAGCAATTTTAAAAGTGTCAAATTTTGTGCAGTATTTTTTAGAAAAATGTAACATAACGATTTAATTTAATTCAGGAATTTATTTTATAAACTTCTGTTGTGGAGAAATAAGGGATAAAATAATCCTTTGTTGTAAATCAATAAGCAGATTTAGACGGCATTCATCATGAAATCAAACTTAATTACACGTGCAGGTCACGACAAATTGGTGGCGGAATTAAAGCAGCTTTGGCATGAAGAACGCCCTGAAATTACCAAGAAAGTAAACTGGGCGGCGAGCCTTGGCGACCGTAGTGAAAACGCGGATTATCAGTACAACAAACAGATCTTACGTAAGATTGATCGACGGGTTCGCTACTTGGGAAAACGCCTCGAAGAACTTCGTATTATCGACTTTTCTGAAGAGCAGGCTGGCAAGATTTATTTTGGCGCTTGGGTCGAAATTGAAAATGACGCAGGGGAACAAAAAGCCTTACGCATCGTCGGGGTGGATGAAATTTACGATCATCACCCGCAGCACATCTCGATTGACTCACCGATGGCACGGGCTTTACTGTCCAAACAAGTCGATGATGAAATTGAAGTGTTGACGCCAACTGGAAAAAAATACTGGTATGTCAATTCAATTCGTTATGACAGACCTGAAAGTTCAGAGAACTAAAAGATTTTGTTTTAATTTTAGCCACTTGGTGTGATTTTTGAAGAAAAGTATTTGCCAAGTAGATTGAATGTTTATATGATGTCGCCCATGGAAGCGTGGCAGAGCGGTTTAATGCACCGGTCTTGAAAACCGACGAGGGTGTGAGTCCTCCGTGAGTTCGAATCTCACCGCTTCCGCCAAATTCAAAAAACCCTGACTGAGTCGGGGTTTTTTTATGCCTTTTTTAAAATTAATTTCTAAAAGAGGCCAAAGTTATCGCTCAATTTTTCGGCATATACAGACTGTAAAGTTAATATCTTATTGAGATTGAACATTTTTTAGCTGAATGGTGGCTTTTTGAAGGCCGTGAGATGAAAAATATTTGCCAAAAAATATTTTTATTTATATGATAGCGCCCATGGAAGCGTGGCAGAGCGGTTTAATGCACCGGTCTTGAAAACCGACGAGGGTGTGAGTCCTCCGTGAGTTCGAATCTCACCGCTTCCGCCAAATTCAAAAAACCCTGACTGAGTCGGGGTTTTTTTATGCCTTTTTTAAAATTAATTTCTAAAAGAGGCCAAAGTTATCGCTCAATTTTTCGGCATATACAGACTGTAAAGTTAATATCTTATTGAGATTGAACATTTTTTAGCTGAATGGTGGCTTTTTGAAGGCCGTGAGATGAAAAATATTTGCCAAAAAATATTTTTATTTATATGATAGCGCCCATGGAAGCGTGGCAGAGCGGTTTAATGCACCGGTCTTGAAAACCGACGAGGGTGTGAGTCCTCCGTGAGTTCGAATCTCACCGCTTCCGCCAAATTATTTTTAAATACAAATTAAAACTTGTAATTAATCAATAACCCAAATTTAAGTTGGGTCATTACGGCAAGCAGTGTGTGGAACACCACATAGATCGGCAGTAATCAAATTCTAAAAAAAGCAGTCAGACTTTCTCTTGCTGCTTTTTTTATTTAAGGCATTTAAGCCTTTTTTATAACTATATTGAGCTGTCCAACTTGATCCCTTTTTAGATTCGCTATTCGTTTCAGACAAGCAGTTATAGAGACTATGCAGTTGTACTGTGTAGCAGTCATTTCTGTAGATCAGTTTTTCGTAAGTTCCTCAATTTCTCAGATGGGTTTTTAGCATCCTTCGTTTGGTTTATCTAGCAACTCCTTACCTATAAGTTGGAACTACATATGCCGTGAAAAAGTATAGAGCGATTGTTCTGTTTCGCTTTTTATCCACCGCCATTGCAATGGGTCGATTGAAGGGTATTTTCCCGTATTTGATTCATCTGATATTTCCTTCATTAAATAAGCAAAGGTGACTTGCATATTATTACAGATTCTATAAATTAGGTAGATCGGTCTACTTAGTTGAGTGTGATGAATACGAAAACCGCGAAACAGAAAATTTTAGATGCAGCCAAGATTTTGTTTTATAACGACGGCATTATCAGTACAGGGGTTAATAGCATTACCGATAAGGCCAAAGTTGCCAAAATGTCCTTATATAATAATTTCCCGACCAAGGCTGACTTGATCACTTCTTATATAGAAGCACGGCATCAAGAGTGGTTAGATTTGTATGCGCTTCGAAACCAACAGGCACATACCCCTATTGATAAAATTGTCGCGGTTTTTGAAGCCTATCAAGACCATGCCGAGTTTGCCTATGAAAAAGGCTTTAGGGGCTGTGGTTTGTTGAATGCTGCTGCTGAGTTCCCAGCGCACAGCGCCGAGCGCTTGGCTGTGAAAGCGCATAAGGATGAAATTGAAAACATTATCTCTACACAGCTTGCCTATATTATTTCGGACGCAGACAAGGTTAAACAAATGGCTTTGTTGTTGTCTTTTATTCTAGAGGGATCGATTGCGCGAGCAGGCTTGGAAAGCTCGAGTGAAAAAGTGCAAGCTGCAACAGCGATGGTGAAAACACTTTTAGCACAGGAAATCAGCACGTGAATCAGTCTGTTTCTGTAGTACCAAATTATGGTTTTATTGCAGTGCTGTTCGCTGCTTTTCTATGGGGAACGACGGGCACAGTCGCATCTTTTGCACCTAACTTGAGTCCTTTGGCGGTTGGCGCTGCGGCAATGGGCGGTGGTGGACTGTTACAGGCACTTTTGGCGCGAAAAAGTATTATCTACCATCTGGTACATGTCAAAGCCAATGCAGTGATGCTCGGTGTAGGTGTAATTGCGGTTTTTATTTATCCGTTGGCCTTTTATTCATCGATGCACTATGCAGGCATCACCATTGGGACAGTCGTGTCGATTGGTACGGCGCCTTTATTTACCGCACTTTTAGAAAGGGTGTTTGACCGAAAAGCACTTTCAATGACATGGCTGATGAGTTTTATCTTGGGGTGACGGGCGTTGCGCTACTTTCACTCGGGGAATCACATGCTGTGTCAACCACGGAAAATCTATCCCAAAACCGACCAATGTTGGGTATTGCTTTAGGGGCGGTTGCGGGATTGACCTATGCTTTATATTCTTGGGCGGCAAAACGAATGATTGACCAAGGAATGGATGCAAAAGCGTCTATGGGGCTCATCTTCGGACTTGGCTCTTTATTATTACTTCCGACTTTATGGATAACGGGTTCAAACTTGTTTGAAGAAAACATCAACCTTTATGTCGTGGGTTATATGATGTTGATTCCAATGTTTTTGGGCTATGTTTTATTTGGATATGGCTTAAAAACTGTGCCTGCCAGTAAAGCCATTACTTTGACATTGTTTGAACCTTTGGTTGCTGCTGTTTTTGCAATCCTGTTGGTGGGAGAACAACTTGCACCAATCGGTTGGATTGGGATGGTTTTAATTTCAATCTGCTTAGCATTACTCACCAAAGCAAAGTAAATTTTCTGATTGGGTCGTTTCATACATGATGATACATAAACAAGAAACAGCACTTTTCGCAGCCGTATTGTCTTTAATTTCAGTACAAGTGGGTGCTGCGTTTGCAAAAATGCTTTTTCCCATCCTCGGAGCTGAAACGGTCGCTTAGGTGCGTTTAGGTTTATCCGCAGTTTTTTTATGGATTGTATTTCAGCCATGGAAAACTTTTCGTCAAAACAGCATGGAATGGAAAGATCTCTTTTGTTATGGCGTGATTTTAAGCTTGATGAATTTACTCATTTATAAAGCCTTTTCCTATATGCCGGTCGGGATCGCGATTTCAATTGAGGTCTTAGGGCCTTTGGCTGTGGCTATTTTTATATCATGAAATAAATCGGACTTTGTCTGGGGTAGCTTATCGCTGATTGGTTTGATCTTATTTCCCTTAGGGAAGGCGGATAATAACTTTAGCTATATTGGCATGTTATATGCGCTTGGTGCAGCCATCTGCTGGGGACTTTATATTATTTATGGAACCAAAGTGGCCAAAGGCGGCAGTAACACGGTAGCAATCGGCATGATGATTGCGACGCTATGTATTGTTCCTTTTGGAATATCTAATGTTGGACAGGCTTTTAGTACATATGGAGTATTCGGTCTATGCATCGTGGTGTCATTGCTGTCGAGTTGTATTCCATTTTTACTGGATATTTTTGCAATGAAGCATTTGTCACCCAAAATATTTGGGGGTGTTGTTAAGTGCTTCACCAATCGTCAGTGCATTGGCGGGGTGGCTTATTTTAGGTGAAAATTTAAACCTTTATCAAATGACAGGGGTGTCAATTATCATGGCATCGTGTGCAGGATTCTTCTATTGTTCTTATCAAAAGACAGTTATCGCTCAAACATGTGCAGACTAGATCTCTCTATAAAAGTTAAAGCAGGGCAGTACACTATTTAAGCGCCATTATTTATAACCCGATATAAGGTCAATATTGATGCCTCGTTGGACTAAGCATCAATCTTATTGCAGTGAAATGGGCTATACACCTTAAATTCTTAGAGGTATTTAAGAATGCGAATGTGTTTGTTTTTATGTTTAAAGGCTGAGAATTTCAACATCAACGGATAGAGAGCTACGGCTAAAATAATCGAAATGAGCCATAGGGTGGAGACATGATCGACGCCGAAGTATTCGTCATGGGTTGTACCAAACAGTGTGATCGCAATGAGATAGAGGGCTTTCAGCACATATAAGTGTACGATATAGAAGAACATCGGCACGGAACCAAAGACAATCAAGGGTTTGACCCAAGGTTTACTTTCAACCTTTTGAAGTAACACTAATAGGATTAAGCCTAGTCCGACATTCCATAAAATAAACAGCAGCGATGGTGGATACTTGGTCAGGTTCATAAAACTCATAACGGTTTCAGTGCTGGTCGGCATGACTGACCATGCTTGGTCGCCATAGAGATTGATCATTCTTAAAACGATAAATAAACTGATACTGGCAAGCCCGAAACCTAACAAGATTTGATTTCTTTTTGCGACATCGTATGTACTGTTAAATATGGTATGACCGATGCAATAGCCAAGGGTAATCACCCCAATCCAAGGCAGTACTGGGTAGGAGGTTCTAAAGCGAAACAGATCTCCAAACTCAATCCAACCACGTTCATGTAAAATAAACCACAGATTTTGCAGGATAGGTATTTGTGAAAATGACACTTGATCCAGCGCATTATGTCCAAAAATAATGCTGAGACTGATCACCCAGAGCCATTTTTGCGATAGCCCAATCAAGCCTGCTAAAACCACCATACTGAGACCAATGGCCCAAATCACTTGTAAATAGATGACATCGGGCGGGAACTGTCCAGTCCAAGCGAAGTTGATAATGATCAGTTCGAGAAAAATCAGAAATAGACCGCGCTTGAGTAAAAATTCACGGGTCATTTGAACGCTGTTTTTTTTTGCTTGGTAAAGATAAGCCGATAAGCCTGTTAAAACCACAAAAACAGGGGCACATAAGTGAGCCAAGATTCGGCTAAAGAAAAGGGATTCTTCGGTTCCTGGAATCAGCATCGGGTCGGGGACTTGCTGGTGCAGATAAAAAGTTTCTCTGACATGATCGACCATCATAATCAGAATAACCAATCCTCTGAGGGCGTCAATTGCTTGTAAACGTTGTGAAGGTGTAGACATAAGATGAATTGAAAATTAGTGTTATGGTATAATGTAACATTTATTTCAATCATTTATATCTAAAATTTAATCAGTAAAATTTATATGCAATCCAGTAGTTGAAGATGAAGTATCGAAAAAGATGCATTATTTTATAGACGACTGGTCTATTATTGATTTATAGTATGGATATGAAACGATCAGATAAAAGTGAAGCAACACGACTACACATTTTAAATAGCAGTTTTCAACTGGTGTTACATAAAGGTTTTGTCGGAGTGGGCTTACAGGAAATTCTAAAGAATTGTGATGTGCCGAAAGGTTCATTCTATTACTACTTTGCTTCGAAAGAGGCTTTCGGCTGTGCGCTACTCCAGCAGTATCTGGCCGACTATAAGGTCAAAATCGATCAGCTGATACAGCAAGAACAGCGAAGCGCCTATGCAAGCCTGATGGCACTTTGGCAAGCATGGATTGATAACTCATCACATATTGAAAGTGATGTTGAACATCATAGCGATGGGGGATGGGCGGAGAATTGTTTAATCGTCAAATTGGCAGCAGAAGTCTCAGATTTATCTGAAGATATGCGTCAGATTTTGAACTTCGGGGTGCGTAAGTTAACAGAACGTATTTCGGGTCTAATCCAAGCCGGGCAGCAAGATGGTTCAATTCCAGTGCATATTGACGCTGAAAAAATGGCACAAACCATGTATCAATTGTGGTTGGGAGCAGCTTTATTGGCAAGACTGGCCCGAGATAAGCAGCCCCTTTACCTTGCTTTGGAAACTACCCAACAACTATTACAGCCGATAAAGGAATAGCAAATGCAAAGTATTATTCATCACCATTTTGGTGAACCTGTTGACGTCTTGGAAGCTGCAGATATGCCGCAACCTGAACCGAAAGCGGGTGAAGTACGTATTAAAATGATTCTATCTCCAATGCATAACCACGATGTGTGGACAGTGCGTGGTAGTTATGGTTATAAACCAACACTGCCTGCAATTGGTGGTAGCGAAGCTGTGGGCGTGATTGATGCGCTTGGTGAGGGTGTACAAGGCGTATCGGTAGGGCAGCGTGTAGCAGTTGCTGCAGTCCATGGCAGTTGGGCTGAGTATTTTATTGCGCCAGCACATGGCATCGTGCCTTTAACTGACGCGATTGATGATGAAACGGCAGCTCAGTTGATTGGAATGCCGATCAGTGCACTGATGCTTTTAGATTTTATCGACTTATCAGCAGATTCGTGGTTGATTCAGAACACTGCCAATGGTGCGGTGGGTAAAACCGTGGCAATGATTGCAAAAGCGCGTGGTCAAAAGGTGATTCATTTGGTTCGCCGTACTGAGGCTGTAGCTGAAATGCAGGCCTTAGGCATTCAAAATGTGGTGGCAACAGACCAAGCCGATTGGAAAGAACAAGTCAAAGCGATTCATGCAGATCAGCCACTGATTGCGGGTGTAGACTCCATTGGTGGTCAGGCCAGTGGTGAAATGTTGGCTTTGCTGAGTGAAAATAGTCTATTGGTTTCATTTGGCAGCATGACGGGTGAGACCATGCAAATTTCTTCGGGAGATCTGATTTTTAAACAAGCCACAGTCAAGGGTTTTTGGGCGAGTGTGGTGAATAAGCAATTGTCTGCTGAACGCAAAAAGGCGTTAATTGTAGAGTTATTGACGCTTGCTGCACAGAAAAAATTACTGCTGCCTGTTGAAGGCATCTTCAGCTTTGCACAAATTAAAGATGCAGCACTGAAAGCGACGCAAGGCGCACGTCAGGGTAAAGTACTTTTGAAACCTTAACCGTTTTCGACTTAGATCAGCTGTGAAGCTGATCTAGCATCATTCATCAAAAATAAGGATAAAGCATATGATGGGACAAATTTTGATTGCTTTAATTGCACTGTTGCATGTGTATATTTTAGTTTTAGAGATGTTTTTATGGGATAAGCCCTATGGTTTAAAAGCCTTTGGCAATACGCCCGAAAAAGCACAACTGACCAAAGTTATGGCACAAAATCAGGGTTTATACAATGGTTTCTTGGCTGCAGGTTTATTTTGGGCATTATGTGCACCTGAAACTTATGCACTGCCACTGGCCAATTTCTTTTTAGGCTGCGTTTTGGTTGCTGGGATTTATGGTGGGTTGACCGCCAGTAAGAAAATTATCTACATTCAAGCCTTACCTGCGGCTGTGGCGTTACTTGCGGTGAATTTTCTCTAAGCCAAGTGAAAAAGCTGCTTGAGCTCTGCATTAAAAAAGCCAACGTCTAGACGTTGGCTTTTACTGTGGGTGATGACTTATTTGACTTCAGGCAAATCAAACCAAATCACTTGTGCATCTTCTAAAGCTTTAACGTCGCTTGCTTCTAAGAACGCAATCGCGTCACCTGCATGAAGAGTATGTTCTGCAATTTGGATTGAACCTGAAATCACATGCATATAGTTAATATGCTGTGTAGCTTTAACTTCTAGTATTTGATCTTTCTCAATCACAGCCGTTTTGACTTCGGCATCTTGACGAATATGCATTGCAGCATTGTCATTTGGACCACAGATCACATGCCATTGATTTGGTTGCTCATGTGGATCAAGACGAATCTGTTGATAGGTTGGCGCTGCATCTCTTTGATTTGGGGTAATCCAAATTTGTAGCAAATGTACTGGCTCATCACCCTGATTCATTTCACTGTGCTGTACACCCGTACCTGCACTCATCAGTTGCCATTCACCTGCAGAAATACCGCCGTGGTTGCCCATGCTGTCTTTATGGGTGATGGTGCCTTTGATCACACAGGTCAAGATTTCCATATTGTCATGGGGGTGTTGTCCAAAACCTTGATGGCCCGCGATCACGTCGTCATTGATGACACGTAGAGCACTCACGCCCATATATTTAGGGTTATACCAACTGCCAAAAGAAAAGCTGTGTTTAGACTCTAGCCAACCGATATTGACATGACCACGGTCTTGACTGCGATGAATGAAAGCATTCATTTTGAACTCCAATCTTATTTTTAATCTATGGAGGAATTTTAGCGTTTTATATTTATCGCTAAAATAGTGCATTTGCAATGTTGCGTTTCAATATTGAAATGATACAACACACATTCCAGCCTCAGTCTAAATCACAATACCGTACACGGAAATCTTTCCAGACGTAGTTTTTGCCTTGTGCATATTCAGCTAAAAATTGTTGATGTAGCTTCGGCTGCTGTTGCATCCAGTCATTGCCCCATTTCACAACGAGCGGAGCCGCTTTGTCTTTAAAAACAAAATAGTCATCAAGGCAAGTACTGCTTTCAACGGAGAGTGGTACATCTTGATCATCGAGATAATTTTCATAATTAATCGAGTTCGGTGAATTCTTTAAGAACACTTTGTCACTGGCAGTGAGCAGAATTCTTTGTTCAAAGTGCTTCAATTGACCTTGTGTGTATTCATAACGGGTTTCAAGGTTATAAGGATGCACAGTTTGGTAGTCGCCCGGGGACTTGGTACTGTATTCAAGTATTGCATTATTATAATCTAATAAGTCTTCATCCCATTTGGGGCCAAAACTCATCCCATCTTCAATGACTGGAGCCACAAATTGTACGCGGTGGAGCTGTTTTCCATTCGTGTCGATTTCAATAATTTCATAGCTGTATCGGTAGCGATTGTTGGTATAGATGGGGTTCATGGCCGCATTGGCTTTTAACTCTGTAGGAGTATAGGCATAGCGAGTACGAAAAATCAGTGCGAGATTTTTAGCGACGGGTATAATCGAAAACAGTTCATGATCTTTGACAGTGTTGTTGAGTTGGGGCTGTAGGGTGATTTTTTCTCGATTTTCAGCATAAGCCTCGCCTATTGAAAAAACTGCCGAGTGGGGCGAGTTTAAATAAAGCAGTTTAGGCTTTTGCCCCGTTCGAATCGCGTAATAGTGAATCGGAGATTTGCCTGCGATGACATAATAGAGTGCATTCAAAAGTGGATCTTTGAGGCTATCTTGCTCTGGAATGTATTGCGGATGACGGATTTTTTCATGATCATCCAGACTGTCAAATGGATTGTCAGATTCGACTACATATGCAGAAGCATCCACGCTGGTCACGATTTCTTCATCTAATTCGGCAAAGCTATAAGTTGAGAAAGATAGTAAGCAGGCCACGGGCAGTGTTATTTTTAAAGCGTTCATCGTCATTTTTATATTGTTGTAATTGAAAAAAGGTGCTCTCAAGAGAACACCTTTTATAGCGTAAATAACTTAGAAAGCCAATTATTCTAAGAATTTAACCGTAACACCTGACTTCACTTTTTTGCCAAGATCATTAGCATCCCAGTTGGTCAAACGGATACAACCGTGTGATGCTGTTTTAGAAATTGCAGAAGGGTTTGGTGTACCGTGGATACCAAATGATTTTTTGCTTAAACCAATCCAGATATTCCCTACAGGACCATTCGGACCCGGTGGTAGAGAAAGTGGTTTTAAGTTTTTGCCCTGTACAAAGTTACTTGGCGAGTAGCTATACCATGGATTTGGCGCAACACCAGTGACTTTATAAGTACCCGTTGGAGACGGAGTATCTGAGCTACCAATGGTTGCAGGGAAAGAACCGATCATTTGGTTGCGGCTGTTAAATAAATACAGCTGTTTTGCACCTTTGTGAGCAACGATCAAATGAATGTCTTCTGGCACTTCATTGCGGATATTGGCCACAATAATTTTTTCGCCCGCTTTTTTGAAGATCGCTTTTGGATTTAACTTCTGCAAGAAGTCTTCATCCATATGGAACTTTTCACCCAACATTTCAGTTACGCGAGTGTAATACAAACCTTTCATTTTGGCTTGTAGTGCATAATCGCGTGGAATTGATGCGGCATAAGGACCTTTTAGGTCTGCTTCGGTAATGGTGTATTCAATAAATGCAGGCTTAGAACCTTGACTTGCCAGTAGGGCATCCCAAGTTTCTTTGGTTAAGGTGCCTGTTGCTTTTAAACCGCTCATTTGCTGGAACGAAGCAATGGCTTTGAGGGTGTTTTTACCGCTCATGCCATCAATTGCACCCGGAGACGCATGTGCATTATTGAGCATCACGTGAGCACGTGCATAGACAGGGAATTGGCCTTTACCAATATTGTCAAACCATTCTGCACTGTTTAAACCATTTAATGTCCACGATGCTTTTGCTGCCGCAGGATTGGTCGTCGTGGTGGTCGGTGCAGTGGTGGTTTTGCTTGGTGCAGCACCAACGTCAGCGGTTTTATCTTCAGATTGTTCAAGTTGATCTAAAGTTTGCGAAGCTTGGTTTAAGTCTGCTTGTTCTTTTGCTGTAATTTGGCTATTTGCAACCGCAGTAGAAGCTGAAGCGACATCTGTTGCTAAAGGATCAATAGGATCTTGAACTGAAGTATCAATGATCTTTTTTGGCGTCAAGGGTTGTTCAGTAGTAGATGCAGCAAACGCTGTACCAGCAAGAATGCAACTTAAACTCATCGCGAGTATTGTGCGAACGAACATGTAATTCAACCTTAAGAATTATTCATTTACAAAGTAAAAACTAGTGAAGTATTACAGAAAAAAGATGGAGATGCAGTATTTGTTTTGTGTAAATATTCGTTTGTATCTTTGTCCTGATCGAATTTTAGTGTTATGAGAAGTTATTAAAAATTCGACCTTTTTGTTATGATGGTGAGCAAATTTAATTGAGATGGGAAAGTAAATGACGACGCTTAAAAATGATCGTTTTCTACGTGCTTTATTACGTGAACCTGTAGATACCACACCCGTCTGGATGATGCGTCAAGCAGGGCGTTATTTACCTGAATATCGTGCAACCCGTGCTCAAGCGGGTGATTTCCTTTCGCTGTGTAAAAATAACGAATTTGCGTGTGAAGTGACTTTACAGCCTTTACGTCGTTATGAGCTCGACGCTGCCATTTTATTTTCAGATATTTTAACTGTACCCGATGCTTTGGGTTTAGGGCTTTATTTTGAAGCTGGGGAAGGGCCTAAATTTCATAAAACGGTTCGTACTGAACAAGATGTGGCGAATTTACCTCAGTTTAATGCCGCGTCTGATCTCGACTATGTGATGAATGCGGTCAAGACGATCCGTTCAGCGCTTGGCGGCCAAGTGCCATTAATTGGCTTTTCGGGTAGTCCTTGGACGCTAGCAACTTATATGGTTGAAGGTGGTTCGAGCAAAGATTTCCGTTTCACCAAGCAAATGATGTATGCGCAACCTGAAGTTTTACATGCGCTGCTCGATCGTTTGGCTGATGCGGTGATTGACTATCTAAATGCGCAAATTGATGCAGGTGCTCAAGCCGTACAGATTTTTGACAGCTGGGGCGGGGCATTGGCGCACCGTGAATATTTAGAGTTTTCTTTAAAATACATGCAAAAAATTGTTGCGGGTTTAAAACGTGAAAATGAAGGACGTAAAGTGCCTGTGATCTTATTCACCAAAGGTGGCGGTCAGTGGTTAGAGCCAATGGTGGCAACAGGGGCAGATGCTTTTGGTCTAGATTGGACTACGCCATTAAATGTGGCTCGCCAAACGGTGGCTGGCCGTGCGGCACTGCAAGGCAACCTAGACCCTGCAACATTATATGGTTCACATGAGACCATTGTGAAAGCCACCAAAGCCATGTTAGATGACGCTTATGCAGGCGGTGAGAAAACAGGTTATGTTGCAAACTTAGGTCACGGCATTACTCAGTGGGTTGACCCTGAAAACCCGAAAGCCTTTATTGATACTGTGCATGAATACAGTGCCAAATATCTCTAAGTTTCACAGGTTCAATTCAATTAGGGTTCATGCGTGATCACGATTTTAAAATCATGTTTTGAGTTTTCATCTAAGGCAGCTTCGGCTGCCTTATTTGGGATATTACTGTTATTGGCTTTTGCGTTCACAGCCAGTATGGGAAGTCAGGAATATTTCGGTTTTTTCCGTTATGACTATCTACTGTTTTATGCCGTACTGATTCAAGTTTGCCTGCTGTACTTAAAACTCGAGTCTTGGGCCGAGGCCAAAGTGATTGCATTATTTCATGTGATGGCAATGGTGATGGAAATCTTTTTGACTCATCCGCAAATTGCATCTTGGCAGTATCCGCATCCCGCCGTGTTTAAAATTTTGACAGTGCCGTTGTTTGCAGGTTTTATGTATTCGGCTGTAGGTAGTTTTTTTGCGCGCTCATTACGTCTTTATCATGTTTCTTTTGAACACTTGCCCCGTTTCTCCGCCATGTTAACCTTGGCGGTGTTGTCTTATATCAACTTTATGTCCAAATTTTTTGTTCCAGATATTCGTTATCTTTTGTTTGCGTGGAGCATAGTGCTATTTTGGAAAACCAAGATTGGCTTTGAATTACAGCAGCACCGTTTTCAACTGCCGATGTTACCCGTACTTTTACTGTTGGCTTTTATTATTTGGATTGCGGAAAATATCAGTACGTTTTACCAAATCTGGTTGTACCCAAGTCAAGTCGATGCATGGCATATGGTCGGTTGGGGCAAGTTGGGTTCTTGGTATTTATTGCTACTGCTCAGTCTGGTGTTGGTGTTAAAGATTTTAGGGAAACGAGACCTACGTGGCAGTTGGTCCTTATACCGCTAAAGCACATTTTTAAATATTCACTTCACTTTAGTATAAATTGTTTTGCGTTATGCGCTTGTTACCGCTATCTTACAAGGGTGTAGCTCAAAATACACACAATAGGAACAATAAAAATACTCGGAGATAATCGAGTCTGGAGAAACCTTATGTTGAAAAAAATAGCATTGGCTGCGGTTTTGGCTGTTGGTTCTACCGTTACATTTGCAGATAATGACGTCGGTTGTGGTATTGGTTCACAAATTTGGGCTGGCCAGTCTGGTAAAGTCGCTAAAATTTTAGCGGGTACAACCAATGGTCTTTTTGCTAACCAACTTTTCGGTATTACCTTTGGTACTTTAGGTTGTAGCGGTACAGGTACTGTGACTGCTCAGGCAGTAACATTTACCAACGAAAATGCGGAAGCATTGGCGCGTGATATGGCAGTTGGTGAGGGTGAAAGTCTGAATGTCCTTGCTGAATTACTCAACATTCAATCTGGTGATAAAGCACGTTTCTTTGAAGTTTCTAAACAAAACTTTGCAAAAATCTATTCAGCTGAGAACCAAGATGCGCTTCAAGTATTAGCATCTTTACAAGCAGTGATGGCAACGGATAGCGTATTAAAAGCATACGTTTAATTGCACCATAAAACCCTGCCATTCAGGCAGGGTTTTTCATATCTAAAAAAGAAGAATAGCTAACACTGCATGAAATCTGTTGTCCTCCTCTTTAGTGTGCTATTCAGCACCAGCATCTTTGCTCAAGCACCTAGCTCAGCAGAGTTTTATATTGAAAAAGCACAGCAGCTTAAGCTTGCTTCAAATGTGACTTGGCAACGTTTGATGTATGCCAATGTCTCAGGACAAAGTGAAGTCACCTACCGTCCATTTTTTTATAGCGAACACGGACAAACTCAGCTCAAACAAGAGCTTGATGCCAATATTGCAGCACTTTTTATCCCAGCCGAAGCCAATCAATCGATTCAGTGTCGCTTTCCGGCACGTTCAAAATGGCTCATAGGACAACTGAATATTGCATCAAACCAACTGCCTAAAGCCTCATGTCCTGAGCTGGATGAGTGGCTTGGGCAAATTAAGCCGTATAAGGCGACTTTAATTTACGCCACGGACTTTATGGGCAATCCCAGTTCGATGTTTGGGCATACCCTGTTAAGGCTCGATCCTAAAGACCAAAAACAGCTGAACTTAGTCTCTTATGCAGTGAATTATGCAGCGACAGTGGCCAATAGCGACAGCTTTTCTTTTGCATGGAAGGGCTTAACCGGGCAGTACCCAGGTGAGTACTCACTCATGCCGTACTATCGAAAAGTGAAAGAATATGGTGATTTGGAAAGCCGCGATTTGTGGGAGTATGAGTTAGCCCTGACGCCAGAAGAAACCAAAACCATGGTTGAGCATATTTGGGAACTCAAGCATGTACAATTTCCTTACTATTTTATCAGTGATAACTGTGCCTATCGTTTACTGGGTTTAATTGATTTGGTACGGCCAGAGGTCAACCTACAAAAACAATTTAAAACCGCTGCGATTCCTGTTGAGACTATTAAGGCGGTCGATGAAAACCATTTAATTGCAGAAAGTGTTTACCGTCCAGCTTTAGAAACTCAGTTGTTGGCACAAGCCAAACAACACGGACAAGCCTTGGCAGCGGCTGCACATCAGGTTGCGCAACTTGAACCTGCTCAAATGCAAGACTATTTGAGTCGCTATGCGTTGGTGGATCAGGCACGTATTTTAGAAATGGCCTATGACCATGTGTATTTACAGTTAATTGCACAAAAGATTGCGGCAGAAGACGCCCAACCGCGTATTCGACAACTGCTGGGTTTGCGGAGTCAGATTGACTTGGAAAAGCAACGTCAAGTGGTCGAAGCGCCAAAAGTAGATCCGGTAAAAGGTCATCATGCGCGAACCATTCAGCTTGAAGCAGGTGAAGTACAGGGTGACACTTATTTCCGACTGAGCCATCGTCAGGCCTATCATGACTTGATAGACCCGCAAGGCGGTTTCCGTTTGGGTACACAGCTTAAGTTTCTAGACGGTAGCCTCGAATATCGCGATGATCGACTAAAACTGCAAGAGTTGAATGTGCTGGAGGTCAATGCCTACAGTCCACTGACTGCCTTTAAAACGCCATTAAGCTGGGGTTTTAACATGGGTTGGCAACAAGAGGCACTAAATCGAGATGGTGCATTTAGTGAACAGGATCAACACGGCGTATTTAATCTATCCAGTCAGTTTGGCTATAGTGTGGCAGATCAAGAGCGTCAACATTTATGCTATGCGCAATTGCAAAATCATATTCAAGCAGGCAAAGCCTTAGACCGAGGCTGGCGCGTGGGACTTGGACCAACGGTAGGCTGTCAAAATATCTGGAGCGAACATATCAATAGTTTGGTACAGGTCGAGCTGCCATATTGGGAAGATAGTCATCAATGGCAAGTCAGACTGAATACTCAGTTGCAATATTTATTCAATCAGCAACATGCGTTGAGGCTTCATTGGCAGTATCAACAGCAAAAAGGAAAGGATTGGGATCAAACAGGTCTGAGTTATATCCATTTCTTTTAGTCAGATTGTTTTTTTCAAAGCCTCATTGATGAGGCTTTTTTTATGAAAGTCATTGCTGTTAAAACAACCAAACGTGAGCCTTACTTTTTATAAAGCGCTGAAAATGAAAGCTGATGGTGAAAATAAGTATAGAAATTTGTTATATTAATCCCATAAATGTCTAGTAAGTCTCAAAAATATATAAATAGGTAAGTTTTATGAATGATGAATGCATGGCTAAATTGGCCGAGCAATGGGGGAAAATTTGCCAACATTATTCAGTGAATGATCATGTTAAAGCGCAAAATTTTATTCAGCAGCATTCGTCTGTATTGGTTAATGAATTTTATAGCAATATTGTCTTGGAGCCTGAGGCTGCAGATTTTTTTAAAGATGACATCATTCAACAACGTTTAAAAAACAGTTTAAACCAATGGCTCATTGAAAGTTTCGACGTGGCTGTGAATGAAGCTTATTATGCAGCAGTTGAAAAACAACAAAAAGTTGGGCAGGTACATGCGCGGGTGGGTATTCCTTCTTGGTTGATCATGCGCGGTATTCGTGAGATTGAAAACAAGATCTTGGAACTCTTGGCTGAACTTCCGCTAGAAAATAACCACCACATGCTAAGTTATATGCTGCAAATTATGGGTTTTGCGACAGAAATTATGTGCAGATCCTATGAAGCCAATACCGAGCGGAGCCATGAAGTTAAGCATAGCTATCGTTTATTTTCTGCAATGCAAGATGTCGCAGTACAAAAAGATAAGCAGCGCAGCATTTTGCTCGACTGGGAAAATGAGTTGATGTTCAAAGTCTTCTCCGAGCATCCACAGTTACAACACATTGCTTTGTCTAAGTCAGAATTTGGTCTATGGTTTGTGCATAAAGCTGCGTATGCGTTTACGGGTGCAGAGCAAGTGGAGACCATTATCAGGCTGATTCAACAGGTCGATACCCTCAATTTTGACGTGCTCGACTGTCAGGATCAGGCTCAGAAGGTAGAACGCATTCAAGAAATTCGTGACGTGAACCGACAGATTCAGCATTTGGTCGATCAACTGTTTCAAGTGACCGAATATATAGACTCAGGCAATGACTCACTGACTCAGCTGTTAAACCGTCGTTATTTAAGTACGATTGTGTCGCGTGAAATTAATTTTGCCCGTAAAAATGATGCTGCATTGAGCTTGTTGGCAATCGACGCGGATTATTTCAAACGTATCAATGATAAGTATGGGCATACCGCAGGGGACTTGGCACTGCGTTTTATTGCAGAAGTCTTGTTAGATGTAGCGAAGGGCAGCGACTACGCTTTCCGTATTGGTGGCGAAGAGTTCTTATTGCTGTTGGTCGACAGTGATCTCACGCGTGCTTTACAAATCGCTGAAACGATTCGAATGCGGATACAGGAAACCCTAATTCGTACTGCCCATGGGCAAAGTTTTAGTTTTACCGTCAGTGTTGGCTGTACGGTTTATAATGGTCATCCTGACTATCAACGCTTTTTAGACACTGCAGATTCGGCACTCTATGCCGCCAAAAATAAAGGGCGTAACTGTATTCATGTGACTGAAAAAGTGCTAAGTGTTTAAATCTCAGACTTAAACACGAGCTGTTCTAAGACGTTTCAAATCAGTTGTTGAGGTGCTTATACCTCAACAATCACATAGTATTTTTTAACTGCTTCAACCACTTCAAATGTGCCGATAAAACTTGGTGGAATAATTCCTGCTTGACCTGCTTTGACTTCAATGAAGTCTTGAGTATGGGCATCATGAATACGGATGCAGCCTTCCATCACTTGAAAAAATTCTTGTTTATTGTCGGCAAATTGAATATTCCATGAGCCAACTTCACAGTGCCAAATTCCGCAGCCCATGTGTGGATGTTCATATAGACTATAGGTCTGGCGCTGTGGGTTGCCTTGGACCAAACGGTCTGAACGTGGAAAATCAATACTCTGTTCGCCTTGGGTCAAACCATGACCTGCTAACCAAATTGCTGACATTGCGTATTCCTCTAAACAAAAAATGAATCGTTCAATGATATATGCATAAAAAAAACCTCAACAAAGGTTGAGGCTTTATGTTTTAATTAATAGCTTTCAGGGACTGCACTTAAAAACTCGCGGCGCTCTTCTTTATTGGTTTTAAAGTCACCAATAAAGGAAACGGTGCGTGTAGTCGATTCTTGTTTGCCGACGCCGCGCATCATCATACACATATGTGCAGAATCAATCATAACCGCCACGCCACGTGCACCTGTCACTTCTGCAACCGCTTCTGCAATCTGCTGCGTCAGATTTTCTTGAATCTGTAGACGACGTGCAAACATTTCGGTAATGCGTGCAAATTTAGAGAGTCCAAGGACATTACCCTCAGGTAAATACGCAATATGTACGCGACCATAGAAAGGCAATAAATGGTGTTCACAGAGTGAATAAAATTCGATATTTTTAACCAGCACCATTTCACGGTTGTCCGATGGGAACACCGCATTATTGGTCACTTCTTCTAAGCTTTTGCTATAACCAGACGTTAAATACGAAAAAGCTTTAGCAGCACGCATAGGCGTATCGAGGAGACCTGGACGGGTTAGGTCTTCACCAACGGCAGTTAAGATGTTAGCGTAGGATTGCTGCATAGACATAAGACGTGTTCACTTACACTGATATTGAACAAGGACGGCATTGTAGCAGAAAACTATTCCAATGCCTTATTTTGGACAAAAATCCGATTACTGTTTAAACTTTGGGTTCTTTTCAGCACGTTTTAACAACACTAAAACTGCACCTGTGCCACCTTGCTTCTCTGGTGCACTGACAAAAGCCAGTACATCGCGATGTTGGCGCAGCCAACCATTCACATAGGTTTTTAAAATGGCTTCCGGACCTTTGCCGTGTACAATTTTAATGACATTTTGATTTTCATCTTTGGCCATTTGAATGACTTGTAAAACTGCGACACGGGCTTCTTCAACGGTGCAACCATGCAAGTCGACTGCTTCAAACCAACGAATGTTACCCGCTTTTAAATCTTCAAATACTTTGTGTTGTAGTGTAGCAATGCGATAACTGAGCGCGGCTTGGCTCGCAACAGGATTGAGCATCGCTTGAGTATCGGACAGCTCAGTTGCATCTGTATGCATAGGGCCTTCAGCCGCTGCACGTTTTGCTAAAGTTTGCGCATCGATTTTTTTCTTTGGATTTTTTTCTATTTTGGCAATGTTCGCGGTCTCCATTTTTTGGACACCTTGCATTTGTTTTTGAAACAACGCGAAATCATCTTCTGGCTCGGACGGAGCAAATTGAGCTTGGGCCTCAGACTGTTTGGTGGCAGTCGAATGCGGGTTAGTGATTTGCTTTTTAAAGTCTTTCAGTAAATTAAACTGCTCTTTAGAAAGCGAGGAATCATGTTTGCTCATAAGGTCAGAGAAATACGCGAAATAAGGAATTAGGTGACAATTATAATCTGGTTTTGTTTTGATTTGAACTGAATTACTCTCATTAGGGAAGAGTAAAAGCCTGAACACAATATGGCATCTAATATGTTGAATGGTGTGTAAAAGAATTATTGTTACAGATGCGCGTAAAACAGAAAAACCCAAGTAAACATACTATCTAGAACAGACAAATGATTTACTTGGGTTTGGACGGGACATAATTATTATGTCCTTAAGTGAGGACTCACTTAACTTGCACGTAAATTACTGAGAATTTTATCTAGTTTTTTGTCAATTTGACCGCGGTATACATCTGGTATGACACGTGAAATCTTAGTCAAAATTCGCAGTTGTGCGCCTGGAATGATCATAAACTGAGAAGAGAAAATACCGCTGTAAATTTCTTGACAAGCTTTTTCAACAGGCATACTACCACCCAACTGTTTTAATGCAGCTGTTACAGGTGAGCCATTTTTACGTTCTTCAGTCACCAGCGGAGTGTCTACTTCTGGTGGGCAAACCACGGCAACGTCAATTTTCTCACTACGAAGTTCCATGCGGAGTACTTCAGCCAAACCAATCACACCAAATTTAGATGCGCAGTAACCCGTATAACCATAGCAACCAACCAAGCCTGCAGCTGAAGCAATAAACACGATTTTAGGTGTTTTGCCTTGCTGAACAGTTTGTTTTAAATAAGGTAAAGCAGCATGTGCAACGTTACGGCTACCGACAAGGTTAATATTAATTTGGCGTAAAAATTCTTCAGAACTCATGTCTTCAAAAGATTTCGCAATACTAATACCAGCAGAATTAATCAACAAGTCGGGCGTACCAAATGCAGTCACCGCTTCTGCAAATTTTGCAATGATGCTGCTTTCATTTTGTACGTCCACTTCAAAACCACAGACCGCAGGGGAGCGCTTTTGCAAGTCAATCACTGCTTGTTCAATCCCCGCGTGGGCGAAAATACACACTTGGAAGTTGTCTTTGAGTAGGTATTTAGTCAGTTCAAGACCAATACCGCTGCTGCCACCTGTAACCCATGCTGTTTTCATATTTTTTTTCATCACAATATCCTTTTGAATGTTTCGAACGAGCCTTAAACGACTTCGTCTTGAAGTAGAACATCACAAAATTGTTTACGGAGTTCTGCCTTGACAATTTTACCTGTACCGTTGATTGGCAGTGCATCTACAAAAATCACCACGTCAGGAATCTGCCAGCGGGCAATTTTATTATCAAAGTAAGCCAGCGCTTCTTCTTCAGTCAGTGTTGAATTTTCCTGTTTTACGGCAATCAAAATTGGGCGCTCATCCCACTTTGGATGGCGTGCCGCAATGGCAGCTGCCATGCGGATTTCAGGGTGACCCACAGCAATATTTTCAAGTTCAACTGAAGAAATCCATTCACCGCCCGATTTGATTAAGTCTTTGGCACGGTCGCAAATGGTCATATAACCGTCTGCATCTAGGGTCGCGATATCCCCCGTGTCGAACCAGCCATCGGTTGTGGTGGCACTTTTTTCTTGATTGAAATAATGATCGACAATCCAAGGACCACGAATTTGTAAATTCCCTTGAGTATGACCATCATTAGTTAAGACTTGATTGGTGCTTTCATCAACGATACGTAATTCAACACCAAAAGGTGGACGACCTTGGGTTAAGCGTAACTTTTCAAAGTCTTCAGCACTCAACGTGGCATGTTTTGCTTTCGGTTGGTTCGCTGTTCCCAGTGGACTGGTTTCAGACATTCCCCATGCATGAATGGTGTCGCAAGCATAGTTGTTTTTGAAATCACGAATAATCGACGGTGGGCATGCAGCGCCACCCACGACATTACGGTTCATACTTTCTAAAGTTGTCCCACGTTTTTTCGCAGCTGCAAGTAAGCCTTGCCAGATGGTAGGCACACCTAAAGCCACAGTAACTTTATAGTTGTCAATCAGGTCAACAAGGCTGTCACCATCTAGATTTGGTCCCGGTAAAACCACGCTACTACCGACCATAGCTGCGGCATATGGCACACCCCATGCATTGACATGGAACATTGGAACAACAGGCATGACCACATCATTTGCCGACAGGTTTAATGAGTCTGGCAAGCTAATTGCCATGGTGTGTAATAGGGTAGAACGGTGGCTATATAGTACGCCTTTCGGATTGCCTGTTGTGCCTGAGGTATAACATAAAGAACTTGGGGTTTCTTCGCCGAATTGCGGCCAGTTAAATTCAGCAGATTGGTTTTGAATTAAATCATCATAGAAAATAACATCTGGAAGTGCTGCAATGACTTTTTCATCACGCGCACCGTAACAGATAAATTTTTCAACGGTTGGTACTTTGCCTTGGATTGCGACAATTAACGGTAGAAAAGTTGAATCAAAGAAAATCGCTTTATCTTGTGCATCGTTAATAATGAACACCAGTTGTTCTGGGAATAAGCGAGGGTTGATGGTGTGGCAAACATAACCACTACCCGAAATAGCATACCAAGATTCTAAATGACGGTGGTTGTTCCACGCGATCGTTGCAAGACGATCACCTTGGTTAAGATTAAATGATGTGAAAGCATTGGCTAAACGTTTGCTATTCTGTTGGACCTGTAACCAATTGGTGGTGGTCATTTGTCCAGTTACTTCACGTGAAAAAATAGAAGTATCTGCGTGGTACTTTGCCGCATGTTCGATTAAATTACTAATCAATAAAGATTGGTGCATCATTTTGCCAAACATTTCATTTATCCTTGGTGACTATTTTTCTAATAAAAAAGGCTATTTGCTGAAGCAAAAAGCCTTTTGGAATTTATTTGTCGCTAAATACAACATCCGAACCTAGTTTAATATAACGCGGCATTTTTTGCCCTGTATGTTCAGCCACGACTTGAAGAGTGCGCTCGATCCAACCTGCATCCATAATAAACATCAGTGAATCATCATCATTTAAGTTGACGTTCGCACCATTAATGACCATAAAGCCTTCAGCACCTTCTGGTGTTGCTAAAGTATGGATCGAACCTGCTGGTTCAAATAAATAGCTGCCAGCCGTTTGAACATCTTCAGGATATTCGACATAATGCCATGAACCTGCTGTTGTATAGAAATGTACAACACCGGTATGGAAGTGACGTGGAAGGATAGTACCCGGTTCAAAACGGGCATGAATGACCCAGACGCCATTATCGGGGTCTAAAAAGCAAGGTGTGACATGCACACCCGGTAGTGCATTTTTGATTTCGCCATCTTTGATGTTAATCGTTAATAATCGATCCTGATGTTTAACTGATTGTGCGATGCTCATGACAAACTCCTTGTATGTCTTGGAATCAGAATATGATATGAGATATCAATATCTAAGATTTCCTTAAGCCTGAGCATAACAATGTTTCAGAAAATGCAAACCACTCGAAAGAATGGAATTTACATTGTTTGATAAATGCGCGAATGAACAGTTTAAAATAGGGATTGGAATGGTTTTTGATGCTATTTCATATTGCTTAACTGCGGTGCCCCTACTAATTTATAAGTGTTTTAGACTGATGAACGGCATAACATGATTCGTAGAGGATGATGTTTTGCCAAATGCAAAATTCAGGGAAATGAATGTTGCAGATGTAATTGAATAAAAAGATTGGATGAATATACATGCAAGTGTTGAAGACTAAACTCAGTCGTCCGAGCATGCTGAATGGCAGGGCAATGCAACGTCCCCAACTGTTAAGTCAGATCGTGGACTATTGTCAGTCTTCTTTGGTTTTTATTCACGCCGCGGCGGGTTATGGAAAAACCACGCTGATGCATCAACTTTCAGAGTCTCTTTTAGCAAAGGGAAAGAAAGTCTGTTGGTTAACTTTGGATGATGATGAAAATGATCCTATTCGACTCTATCAATACTTGCGTTTAGCGCTTTTAGATTTAGAACCACCGCATTCGATCTCTTATGGACAGATCCATAAACAACACATCATTGAACTGACGCAAAAAGTTGCAGAAGAGGATGCTGACACAGTTTTATTTATCGATGAGTTTGAAGCATTAACAAACCCAGAATGTTTAAATATCTTTTGGTGGTTATACCAGTCTTTACCTGAAAATTGTCATTTGGTGATTGCTTCAAGGGTCAAACCCAACTGGAGTTTCGCGAAAGAATATCTATTAGGTCGTTTAAAATGGGTCACAGAGTCTCAGCTGAGTATCAAAACAGCAAGAAAGCAGTGCGCTTATTCAGTTTTTACAACAACAAAACTTTGACCAGCTTGCTTTAAGCACTGAGCTTGCAGAACAACTGATTGATAAAACTGAAGGCTGGTTTACAGGCATTCAGTTCACCAATTTATATTTGAAAGAACATCAAGATATTCATGGCTTTATTCAAAACTTAACAGGTGCGCACCATCAGATTGTAAATTACCTCAGTGAGCAGGTTTTTTACAACAAGACCCTGAAATTCAGCAATTCTTATTGCAAATTAGTGTACTGAGAAAAATTAATCCAGCTTTGGTCATCGCTTTAACGGGTAATCCTGCTGCACAGCAAATTCTCGATGTCATCAGTCAAAAAGGTTTGTTCATTCAAGCGATAGATGAACAGCGTACATGGTATCGCGTGCATCATTTATTTCGAGACTTTTTGCAATCGAAGTTTAAGCTTTTACAACCTGATGCATATCAGCAAATGCATAGTAAAGCGGCAGAATGGTTCAAACAACAGCGTTATCTGATGGAGGCGATTTATCACGCCCAACAAGCAGAAGATCAGCAGTTGATTTTGTCATTGCTTAACTCGGTGTGTCGTGAACTGATTTTAGAAGGCCGACACTATACTTTCTTGGAGTTGGTCAAACAGATACCAGATTCTGTTTTGGTGCAAAATCCAAATTTGCTCTATGACATTATTTGGACCTTGGTGCTGACCCATCAAGTGACCTTAGCCAATCATTATCTACAGCTCTGGCATAGCGTGGATCAACATGAAACCTTATTACAACATGAGGACCAATTAGGTTTAGTCCCTCTCATTGCAGTTTTAGAAGACAAGTTAGATGTGGCTTATACCTTAGCGCAACAAAACTTAGCACAACTGGCAAGTACGGCTTATTTTGCGCGTGCTCCACTCATAGGAATTGTGGGGTTGTATCACATTTGTTTGGGGCAAATGAGTGAAGCGCGAAAGCTATTACTACAAACGCGAATTATCTATTTGCAAGGTCATAACCTATATGGTTTGGCAATGGTCGATTGTATTGATGCCCTTTGTGATTATTTATTAGGAAATTTAACGCTCGCGGCAGAAAAATTTACTCAAGTAGGGCTGAGCGAGGAATATCGCAACTTAGGTCTAGATGAAGACAATCAAGCGACCATTCTGAATATTCTGAGCAGCTTTAAAGCAGACCTATATTATGAAATGAACCAAATGTCGCAAGTCGAAGTTGCATTAATGGACTTTAAGGGCGGCGGTAATCTAGCAATGCCTGATATGGTGATAGTCGGTTATATTTTACAAATGCGACTAGCTACCTTGCATCAAGATCAAGCTGCTATACAAGTGTGTTTGCATCAAGCACATGCGCGTAGTAGCCAATGGTCATTACCTCGACTCGCACAAACCATACAAGCCTATGCGCAACAATCAAGCCCGCTTTCAGCATTAGCTGATACTGAACAAGCAGCATTTCAGCCGTATTTAAATTTTACGCATTTGCTGCGTGGCGATGATTTAATGCTGGTGCGTCAGCAAATTTTCATGGGGCAAGCTGAGCAAGCCAAAGAATATTTAAGCCAGCAGTTAACATTTTTTAAGATTTATCCGATACGCCATGCACGTGTTCAAATCTTGTTTGCGCTGGCTCTGTATCAGTTGAAACAAGCCGTGGCTGTACTGATGCTGAAATATCCGAGTCGATCTTTTTGTCCATCAATACGGTGAAATGGCATCTGCGTAAAATCTATAACAAGTTGCAGGTCCGCTCTCGAATGGAAGCGGTGAATGAGGCCAAGAAGCAGGGCTTAATTGATTAATTTGAAATTGAATAAGTTTTGTAGGTGTTACTGTTTAACGAGATCTTCAACAGCTTTTTGAAAGTGCAAATTACAAAGTATTCAGGGTAAGAGCGTGTCTTACCCTGAATGTGCAATTAAAGTGTTTGAGGTGTTCCAAATAGCTCAGTAAAGGCGTGATCTGGGCGCGGCTGTTTCATAAAGCTTTCACCGACCAAGAAAGCATGAATGTCATGCTCTTGCATCATCGCCACATCCGCTGGGGTCGCAATCCCACTTTCAGTGACCAGTAGGCGAGATGGTTCAAGCAGTTTTTTCAAACGAATCGAGGTGTTTAAGTCAACATCAAAGGTTTTTAAGTTGCGGTTATTGACACCCAATACGCAACGCTCAGATAGACGCAAAGCACGTTCAAGTTCTGCTTCATCGTGTACTTCAACCAAGACATCTAAATTGTGTTCAAAAGCTGTTTTCGACATTTCTTCGAGTTGTTGATCGGACAAGCATGCCACAATCAGAAGAATACAGTCAGCATGTAAAGCACGTGCTTCAATCACCCCATAAGGATCAATCAGAAAGTCTTTGCGTAATGCAGGCAGGGCACAGTGAGAACGTGCAATTTGAATATTCTCATCGGCACCTTGGAAAAAATCGACATCGGTTAAAACCGATAAACATGCAGCACCCGCGGCTTCGTATTGCTGTGCGATTTCAGCAGGATCAAAGTTTTCACGAATGATGCCTTTAGATGGCGATGCTTTCTTAATTTCAGCGATCACACCCGGTTGTTTGCTCAGTAAAGACTTTGCAAAACCACGCACAGGAGTTGCCTCAAATGCCCATTCTTCAACATCTTTATAGCTACGTTGTTTGAGGCGTGCAGCAAACTCTTCCTGCTTGCGATCCACAATTTTGCCTAAAATCGTATTTGCGATATCTACCATGACAAAATCCTGTCTATCAAGCGTCGTATTGTTTAAGGGTTTTGCTGAATTCAGCAAGGATGCTCATCTTTTCTAAGGCTTGTCCGCCGTAGATGATGTCATGTGCTAAAGCCACGCCTTGTTTATAGCTGGTACAAAGTCCAGAGACATATAAACCGGCACCTGCATTTAAAGCAATCATGTTGGCTGCTTTTTCGCCTTTATCCGATTTGTTTTTACCTAAGGCATCTTTAATTAGGCTTAAACTTTCAGCAGAGTCTTGAATGATTAAACCAGTTAAAGTTTGCGATTCGATCCCAACATCTTCAGGTTGAATCTCCCATTCGGTGACTTCGCCATTTTTGAGTTCAGCCACATAGGTGCTTGATGCAAGGCTAATTTCATCTAAACCATCTTTAGAATGAACCACCATGACATGTTCAGCCCCCAGTTGTTTCATCACTTCTGCAATAGGACGGCATAATTCAGTCGAAAACACCCCAATCACTAGACGTTTTACTCCAGCCGGATTCGTAAGCGGGCCAAGTAAATTGAAAATACTGCGAATGCCTAATTCACGACGCGGGCCTACCGCATACTTCATCGCTTTGTGATGATTCGGGGCAAACAAGAAACCGACACCCATTTCACGAATACAACGTTCAGTTTGTTGCATGTTTAAGTCAAGTTGGATGCCTGCTTGCTCTAACAAGTCCGAGGAACCCGATTTGGTTGAAACACCACGGTTACCATGTTTAGCAATGGTTGCACCTGCCGCTGCAATCACAAAAGCAGATGCAGTCGAGACGTTAAATAAGTTCTGACCATCACCACCTGTACCGACGATGTCGACTAAATAAGGCACATCACTGACATCAATTTTGATGGCAAACTCGCGCATGACACGAGCTGCTGCGGTAATTTCATCAATACTTTCACCTTTTAAGCGAAGACCCATCATCAGTGCACCAATTTGGGCATCTGTTGCTTCACCATTCATGATGGTACGCATGACGTCTTCCATTTGCGGCTGCGTCAACTCAATATTTTTAGTGATGTTATTTAAAGCTTGTTGCATATTCATTTTTCACTGCACTCATTTATGCGTAAATTTCTAAAAAGTTCTTAAAGATTTGATGGCCATGCTGACTCAAGATTGATTCAGGGTGAAATTGCACACCTTCAACGGCAAGCGTCTTATGCTTTACACCCATGATTTCTTCAATTGAGCCATCTGCTTCATTGGTCCAGCAAGTCACTTCTAAGCATTCAGGCAAGCTTTCTTGATCAATCACCAGTGAGTGATAACGCGTTGCTGAAAACGGAGAAGGGAGGTTGCTAAAAATGCCTTTATTCGAGTGGTGCATGTCAGACAAACGCCCATGCATCACTTTTTTGGCACGAATGATTTCACCGCCAAATGCTTGACCAATAGCCTGATGTCCTAAGCACACCCCTAATAATGGAATTTTTCCAGCAAAATGCTGAATGGCTGGAATAGAAATTCCTGCTTCCGAAGGTGAGCATGGACCAGGGCCAATCACAAGATACTTAGGTTGCCATCGCTCAATATCTTCCAATGTCACGGCATCATTACGTACTACTTTTACTTCTTGATTTAACTCGCCAAAATACTGGACGATGTTGTATGTAAAAGAGTCATAGTTGTCGATCATCAAAAGCATGAGCTTAACCTATTGAAATTTATGCACATAAATGTGCTTGAAGAGTCCTATGGTATTCGTGCGATTACATTATAAAGCTATAAGTAAATTATTTTTCTCATTCAATGACTTGAATGGAGGCACAAAACCGAAATTATCATAGCAAAAAATACCCAGTTAGGGCGTGACATTTTTTAGTGGGTCTAAAAATTACAATGGGTTTTGTTACTAACTGATATAGAGTTTATGAATATCTCAGATTCAAATTCTAACGAGAAACCTCGTGGACTATGTGTAAATGTCATGAAGCATGCACATTCAAGGAATATAAAAGAATATCTCTTAATGCCGTGAGCCAAAAACTCCTCTAATATCACCAAAACAGAGCATATTTTTTTGCTTGCTTACATCTGAGATTTCTGCTTTATATCAGTTTGAATGGTGAGATTTTATATTTTTATAAAATTGAATAAAAACAGTTGTCTATACTGTTTATATTTGGTTTTAGGTATATCGCCCGCCGTAATATGAGGTGTTGAGGTCAAATCAAGGCGAAAATAACAGCTTAAACAGCGCTCTAATTTATAAAAAATGGGTGGAAATTGCACAGTGAAATTTAAAAATGCACCATTATGATCCACACTCAAAATCTTTTAGATTAAATGTGAAGAAGCATGCTTGAATATGGTGCATTTACTTTTTAGCTCAGTATAATAGAGCCAAAGCAAACAGCTTAAAACTGTTATTCTGATAATGAATTCAACATTTTAGCTAAGCTTTTTAAAGTTGGTACGGTAATTGCTTTAGAACAACCAACTACTAACACGCACTAAAGAGTGCAACAAAAATTCATCGGAGCAAAATGAGCATGGCGAACAAGGTCCTACAACTCATCCAAGAAAGTGGCGCAAAATGGGTCGATTTCCGTTTTACGGATACTAAGGGTAAAGAACAACACGTAACTTACCCAGCAGATACTATCGACGAAGATACTTTTGAAGACGGTAAAATGTTTGATGGTTCTTCTATCGCTGGTTGGAAAGGCATTGAAGCATCTGACATGATCTTACGCCCAGATGCTGCAACTGGTTTTATCGACCCGTTCTTCGCTGAGCCGACAGTAGTTGTTACTTGTGACGTTATTGAGCCATCAACAGGTCAAGGTTATGACCGTGACCCGCGTTCGATTGCTCGCCGTGCTGAAGAATACCTAAAATCGACAGGTATTGGTGATACTGCATTCTTTGGTCCAGAACCAGAATTCTTCGTATTTGACGAAGTAAAATGGGAAATTGATATGTCTGGCGCGCGCCATACATTGATTGCTGAAGAAGCTGCTTGGTCAACAAACAAAGACTACGAAGGCGGAAACTCTGGTCACCGTCCACGTGTTAAAGGCGGTTACTTCCCAGTTCCTCCAGTTGACTCTTCACATGACATGCGTGCTGATATGTGTGCGCGTATTGAAGACATCATGGGCCCAGGTCGTGTAGAAGTACATCACCACGAAGTAGCATCTTGCCAATTAGAAATTGGTGTAAGCTTCAACACAATGGTTCGTAAAGCTGACGAAGTACAACAGTTCAAATATGCTGTTTGGAACGTTGCGCACCAATATGCAAAAACTGCGACTTTCATGCCTAAGCCAATGGTTGGTGATAACGGTTCTGGTATGCACGTTCACATGTCGATCTCTAAAGATGGCAAGAACTTGTTTGCTGGTGATGAATACGCTGGTCTTTCAGAAATGGCGCTTTACTTCATCGGTGGTGTAATTAAACACGCTCGGGCATTGAACGCAATTACGAACCCATCTACAAACTCGTATAAGCGTTTAGTTCCACACTTCGAAGCGCCGATTATGTTGGCTTACTCAGCACGTAACCGTTCTGCTTCTATCCGTATTCCTTACGTTTCTAGCCCTAAAGGCAAACGTATCGAAGCTCGCTTCCCAGATCCAATGATGAACCCGTACTTAGGTTTCGCTGCATTGTTAATGGCGGGTCTTGACGGTATCCAAAACAAGATTCACCCAGGTGAAGCAGCTGATAAAAACTTATACGACCTTCCTCCTGAAGAAGAAGCGAAAATCCCTACAGTTGCGCACAGCCTAGATATGGCTCTTGAAGCGCTTCAAGCGGATCACGAGTTCCTTCTTAAAGGTGGTGTATTCACTAAAGAAATGCTTGATGCATATATCGAACTTAAAACTGAAGAAGTGCGTCGTTTGAACACGACAACTCACCCAGTTGAATTTGATATGTACTACAGCTTGTAATTCTGAACTGAATTTCACTGCAAAAAACCCGCGCTAGTCGCGGGTTTTTTTGTATCATCTGTTTAACTTGAAAAAAATTGATGAGAGCAATGGCACAGCGTAAGAAGCACACCAGTTTTTATCCGTGGATTGACCCTAAAGATCACGATAAAGGTTTTAAGCTAAATTTTTCGATGGTGACTTATATCGAAGTTGGTCGCACCTCTGAAGGCTACAAGCAGGCAGAATTTGTTGCATTGAAAAGCCCTGAGTTAGCACTGGATTATGATTATCCTCAAAGTTTTTACTTGAGTGCTGAAGGTTTTATTTTGGTAAAAACTCCGCAGGGTAAATTTGAAACCATTGCAAAAACAGATAATTGCTAAAGATTGATCTTAGAATTGAATCAATGACATTCTGCATAACTCAAAAAGCGTTTAAGCGCACAGTAAATCAATGGTACAGGTAGGCTTATGCAGCAGATTCCAGCTGAACTGAAAACATGGTTATATGCTTCAGGTTCACTTACTCAGCAACTGAAGGATTTGGCTGATGGAACATTTAGGGTTCAACCAACCAAAGAGTATTTTCAGCGTCTTCAGTTTATCGATGCAAAATGGATGGGCATGCCGTTTCAGCATACGTCATGGGTACGAGAAAGTTTTTTATATGGCAGTGATGTAGAGCCTTGGGTCAAAGCCAAAAGCATTTTCCCGATCTTAAGTTTGCAAGGCCGCGCACGGCTTTTTAAACATATTGGTAAAAAACCGATTGGTTGGTTCTTGTTTCAGCGCACCAATCCAGCATGTGAACGTCGTGTGATTTGGCTAGAAGATGGCTGGACTAGACAGAGCTGTTATACTTGGCACGGTTGCAAGTTTATTGTTCAAGAAACTTTTTTAGCGAGTTTTGAGCAATTTTTGCAAAAGCAGAATTCAGCATCTGAAGGACAGTCATGACAACTGCGCATCAAATTACTTGGCGTGAACGTTTAGAAGCCTATTATTATTTATGTCGTTTTGATAAGCCTGTTGGCACAGAATTGGTGTTCTGGCCTACCATGTGGGCACTATGGATTGCAGCAGAGGGCATACCGCCAATTGGTATTCTGATTCCGATGGTACTTGGCACGATATTTATGCGTGCGGCTGGGTGTGCAATTAATGATTTTGCTGATCGGAAGGTCGATGCGCATGTAGAGCGCACTAAAACGAGGCCTTTAGCAACAGGGATTATCACGGCCAAAGAAGCCATTTATGTGTTTCTAGCTTTAGTCTTTGCTAGTGCTTGTATGTTGTTATTTCTACCGATTGAAACATTCTATTGTGCTTTAGGTGGGCTTTTTCTCGCATTTATATATCCTTTCATGAAGCGCTATACCCATTTGCCTCAGGTTGTTTTAGGCATGGCTTTTTCGTGGGGAATTCTGATGTCATTTGCGGCCATGGGTAAACCATTAGATTTAACCTGTTGGTTGCTGTATTTTGGCAATCTGGCTTGGACTGTGGCGTACGATACTCAATATGCGATTACCGACCGTGAATATGATTTAAAAATTGGGGTGAAGTCGACAGCCATTTTGTTTGGTCGTTTTGATATTCAAATCATTGCACTTTTACAGGCGATGAGTGTGGTTTTGATCGGTACGGCGCTTTACCTTGAAAATTTATTGATGCCATTGGGTTTAATCGCATTGCTTGTAGTCGTGGTTGATTTTATTTATCAATGGTCAAAAACCAAAGATAGAGATCCACAGTATTGTTTTTGGGCATTCCGTCACAATCGTTGGGTGGGATTCATTATTTTTACTGGAATCTTTTTAGAATTAATTATTTAAAGTGATTGTTTGGTTGAGAAGCGTCCTATACAGGGCGCTTTTATTATGTCTTAATAAAACGGCATGTAGTTTCATGCTTAAAAAAACAATGAATAAAAGTATATTTTATGAAACGCTCGAAAATAGCATTAGCCCTTACAGTTGCCGTTTCAATGCTGTCTTTAACTGCTTGTAATGACGATGATGATTCGCCCGCTTCAAATCAACAACCCACGTATCTGTCGGAAGGGAATTATTCTTTAGATACAGTCGAGAATAGTTCATCGATTAAAGTCATGACTTATAACATGACGAATGTGCAGGGGAAGACAGCAACCGCAACTGCAATGGTTTTATTTCCACAGGTAGCTCGACCTAAAGATGGTTATCGTGTTGTGGTATGGGAGCATGGAACGGTCGGAGGTGGAGATGATTGTGCACCAAGTAATAATATGATTCACCCACGTTTTAAAATTTTAGCAGACAGTCTACTAGCTGCTGGTTATGTGGTTGTTGCGCCAGATTATGAAGGTTTGGGCACGCCAGGGATTCATCCATATTTAAACTTATCTAGTGCTGCGAAGTCAGCGCTTTCTGCTGTACAAGCGGCAAAAGATCATTATGGTAAGCAGTTGAATGGTGCGTGGATGTCTGTGGGGCAATCTCAAGGTGGGCATGCCTCATTAGCGACCGCAGAATACGCAAATACAGATACAACCTATAAAGGTGCTGTGGCAGGTGCACCAGCTTCGAGTTTGGGCAAAATTATTCTTGAGGTTGCGCCTGCTGCATTGGCAGATATTGAAGCACGTGAAACGGCAGCTAATATCCCTCTAGAATTTCGAACGTCGGTGGATACTTATGCAACTTTATTGGCTTATGCAGCATTAACAGGGGTGGGTATTAAAGCGTATGAGCCGCGATTTAATTATCAAGATATTTTCCAATCACGTGCCAAATCTTTGGCTGAGTTTGCAGAAGGTTCAACAGGGGATAATGGTCTGTGTTTAGACAATGATAATGACCCAAGTCTAAGTCTAATTAATAAATTTAAAGACGATATTATTCAGTTTATGACAGCAAATTCTGATAAAAAAGTCATGGATTATCCAGGTTTGGATACCAGTGTGTTTGCGACCAATGAAACCGTGAAAAACTTCTTAGTAAGCAGTCAGCCAGGTACTAAACGAATTGATAAACCAGTTTATGTAATACAAGGCACAGCAGATACAAATGTACCCTATCCAATTACCCAAGCTTTGGTTGCAAACTTGAAAACATTGGGTTCACCAAATATCACGCTTGATCCAGTTATGGGTGCATCTCATACTCAAGCCATAGTTTGTCGGAATGCAGAGGCGGTAGACTTTATTCAGACCTACATGTCTGCGGGTACGGGTATTGTGTTAACTGATGCGCAAAAAGATGCCAGCACCAATGAAAACTGTACAGGTAAAGCACCGACATAAAATGAACCATTTAAACTGAAAACAGAGCCTCATGATTGAGGCTCTTTTTTGTTATAGTATTTGCCCATCAAAATCTAGATATTGGAAATAGGCTGGCTATGACGAAATCAACTAAAAAACTAACGCCAAAAGTGATGTTTTTAGCGAGTCTTGGTATTGTGATTCCATTGCTTATTTTAGGGATTGCTTTTTTGGCGGTAAAAAGCGATGCAAAAAACCAAGCGGAATATCAGCGTATTAAGGAAGAACAACAGCAGCGTATTCAAGAAAAGTTGGCTGCCGAAAAGCAATTCACACAGCAGGAAGCGAGCAGCGCGGTCTCAAAATAATTCAAGCATGCATTGCAGGTGTGACACCAATGTGTTTGTGCAGTTGGCGAATGCTTGGAATTTCTGTAAAACGCAGGACGATGTAACCTGCTTCATTGAGCATGGCATCACGTTCTGCATCTTCTTGTTCTTTGCCGATATGGGAAGGATCATCGAGTTCAATAATCACCACAACTGCTAATTGTTCATCTAATAAAACGAAATCGGTGACTTTACGGTTAAATTTGGCCCGTATTTTATAGTGATTACTGGTAATCAGTGAACTAAATGAAACTTGAGCTAGAACATGATGGCGTGGAAAGGCTTCTTTTAAGCGAATAAACATTTTACGTTCAAACGGCGTAATGACGTGTTTGGCATAAAACTTTTGTTTACGACGAAACAGGTCAGGGTAGACCATCATCACTAACGTAATAGTGGCGAAGCAGCCGATGATAAAAAAGATGATTTGACTCAGATCGAACACAATATTTTCTAGCGCAAAGAAAAAACCCACTCGCATGGAGTGGGTTTTTAGAATTTTGGCTCTCCAACCTGGGCTCGAACCAGGGACCTGCGGATTAACAGTCCGTCGCTCTACCGACTGAGCTATTGGAGAATCTGCACGCATTCTATGTGGCAAAGCTCAAAGGGTCAAGTCTTTGGCCTGATATTTTTATATAATTTGCTTTAAATGATTTAAAAATAAACGGTTTAGCTTTTATTGGTGTGGTTTGATTCAGTCTTTTTGGTTTTCCATGGAGATATTTGGGAGATTCAAGCTGAGAAGAGCCTGTATGGAAAGCTGCTTTGGAGTGATTTTGAGAGATTGGTTTTACGTATGGGTGAATGTCGTTTTTATAGATAGAAAAAAGCCCAAGTCATAATGCTTGGGCTTCTTAAAATTTGGCTCTCCAACCTGGGCTCGAACCAGGGACCTGCGGATTAACAGTCCGTCGCTCTACCGACTGAGCTATTGGAGAATCTGAAATGCAGTATAGAGAAAATTACACATCGGTCAAGTTACAATGTTAAAAAAAAGTCGAATTTTAGATTAAATGTTTTTTTTATAAACAATTTGATATGTCATAGCTGTATAACAGAATGATATAGAGTGTGAATCAAAACAATGAGCGATAAAAAAAGCCCAAGTCGTGATGCTTGGGCTTTTTAGAATCTTGGCTCTTCCACCTGGGCTCGAACCAGGGACCTGCGGATTAACAGTCCGTCGCTCTACCGACTGAGCTATGGAAGAATAGTGGCTCTCCAACCTGGGCTCGAACCAGGGACCTGCGGATTAACAGTCCGTCGCTCTACCGACTGAGCTATTGGAGAATCTGATGCGCATTTTAGGGAGGAAAGGAAAATGGGTCAAGCAAAAAATATTGAGAAATGAATTGTTTGCTTTATAAATATGCGTTTAGGTAGCAAAAACAAAAAAACCGCTCAAAAAGAGCGGTTTTTTAAACAAGACGAATCTTATTTTTCAACGCCAGCAGCTTGACCTGCATATTTCGCGTTTGCATAATCCCAGTTTACAAGGCTTTCAAGGAAAGTTTTGATGTAAACAGGACGCGCATTGCGGAAGTCGATGTAGTAAGCATGTTCCCAAACGTCAATGGTTAACACTGCAACTTTACCGTGTGCAAGTGGAGTGTCTGCATTTGAAGTTTTAAGGATAGAAAGGTTACCATTTACTTCGTCAGCAACTAACCAAGCCCAACCTGAACCGAATTGAGTTGTTGCAGCAGCAGCAAATTCTTCAGCGAATTTTTCGTAAGAACCGAATGCTTCATCAATTTTAGCAGCTAAAGCACCTGTTGCTTTACCACCACCGTTTTTAGCCATACAGTTCCAGTAGAATGTGTGGTTCCAAACTTGTGCTGCGTTATTGAAGATACCTGCTTTAGATGCATCACCAGCAGAAGCTGTGATGATTTCTTCTAAAGTTTTGCCTTCAAGGTCAGTACCCTTGATTAGGTTGTTTAGGTTAAGAACATAAGTATTGTGGTGTTTGTCGTGGTGGAATTCTAAAGTTTCTTTGCTGATGTGTGGAGCAAGATCTTCGTAGCCATATGGAAGTGCAGGTAAAGTAATGGTTGTCATGTTTCATTCCTTGCAGATTTGCTGGGTTTTACTTTAAGTGCATTTATTGTAAATGATTCTATAGACAATAGGGCAGTCTTTTAATACACAAAATATGCAAAAAATTTCGCAAGGAGACATATACGATACACAAGATATCGTTAGAGTCTTTTGTACAGAATGTGTTCATTTTAAAAGACTCTAAGCTCTAGATGGATTGAAATGGTTGGTTAATTTTTAGCTTGTAACGCAATATGGTAACGGTGATTCACTTCATCCCAATCGACCACATTATAAAAGGCATTGATGTATTCAGGACGACGGTTTTGGTATTTTAGATAATATGCATGTTCCCATACATCTAAACCGAGAATAGGGATGTGTCCCCACATAATCGGTGAATCCTGATTTGCACTGCTTTCAACAATTAAGTTGTGTTCAGGTGTCACGCTCAGCCATGCCCAACCACTGCCAAAACGGCTAATTGCGGCTTTAGTAAATGCCTCTTTAAAAGCATCAAAACCACCAAGTTGTTCATCAATAGCCTTTGCCACAGCCCCAGTCGGTTGCCCACCACCTTGTGGACTCATGACCGTCCAAAACAGTGAGTGGTTGGCATGACCACCTGGATTATTGATCACCATATTTTTAAGATCAGTAGGGACTTCATTGACTTTGGCAACCAAATCCTCCACAGACAGTTTCTCCCATTCTGTGCCTGCAATCGCGCCATTAATGTTATTGATGTAGGTTTGATGGTGTTTACTGTGGTGAATTTCCATCGTTTTCGTATCAATATTGGGTTCGAGTGCATCATAGGCATAAGGAAGAGCGGGTAAAGAATAAGCCATGTGTTTGATTCCTTTAATCATCAAAATTGTTTTATTGGGATTTTTCAAAGCAGTTTTATTATCCACTTAATTATTAATGAGAATCAATATGTTTATTATTTACAATATTGGAGTGCAGCGTAGCAATTTATATTGTTCGTATTGGGTTGAACGTTCAGCAGGTATAACAAATATCAAATGCAAAGCGTTTTTGAACTGATGCTATGTTTTGATTTAAAAAGATGAAAGGCTAGGAGTAATATTTTAGAAAGTAATAATTTGCTGAAATGGAAGTGATGTCGGATACCATGCGATGTAAGCGCATTGAAAGGACTGGGATGAAAATAGTCTCATCCCAGCGATTGCTTAGATCGGGTTATTTAACTCGAAATAAACATATTCAATATTAAATTGTTCTGAAATTGCTTGACCTAATCGCTGCACGCCATAGCGTTCAGTCGCATGATGTCCGCAAGCAAAATAATGTACGCCTAATTCTTTAGCTTCATAGAAGGTACGTTCACTGACTTCGCCTGAAATATAGGCATCACATCCTTGTTCTGCGGCTTTTACAATAAAATCTTGTGCACCACCGGTACAAAAACCGACTTTTTCAATCATGGTCTTGTCCGCAGGAAGATGGGTGACATCAAACTTTAATTTCTCAGACACAAACTTTTTAAACTCTTCTACAGGCATAGGCTGGTTTAAATAACCAATATTGCCAATAGGATGACGCTCAGATGGGTCAAGCGCTTCAATACGTTCCAGTTCGAGTAAATCTGCAATCGCTGCATTATTTCCAAGACTTGTATGGCTGTCGAGGGGGAGGTGATATGCCAGCAAAGAAATGTCATGTTGAATCAGACTCTTGATCCGTTTACCACGCATACCTGTGATGGGGTAGGCTTCACCTTTCCAAAAATAACCATGATGCACCAGTAAAAGATCCGCATTTTCTCGGATCGCGGCATCTATGGCATCTTGCGATGCAGTCACCGCAGCTAAAATTTTACGCACTTCGGTTTTACCTTCAATTTGAAGGCCATTCGGTGCATAGTCCTTAAACTCAGGCGATTTGAGGGTTTGGTCACACCATTGGATAATGTCTTGTAATTTTGCCATATCGACTTAAAAACTCTTTTAAATTGATTACATCGGAACCTATTGTTTATTGTAACTAAAGCATGACAAAACTCTTGCTTATTTTTGTGCTTCGGCTTGAATTTCGCTTTACAATAGGCATAAATTACTTAGTCATCAATGAATTAAAACATTTTAGAGGGTGAAATCGTGCGCAGGACCTTTTCCTGGTTACCTTGGGTATTACTCATTTTAGTCATTGCTGGATTTTTTGCTTGGCAGCAGTATCAAAAGCCAAAAGCGCCTGTGGCGTCCGATGGTATTAAGATGCCTGCTGAAAAGGTTGAGCCTTTAATTAACACCACGCGTACCGGTGGGGTAGTTTCTTATAGCGCCGCCGTGAAAGTGGCTGCACCAGCAGTAGTAAATATTTTTACCACGCAAAAAGTCAAACAACTTGACCATCCATTACTCAATGATCCTGCGTTCCGTGAATTTTTTGGCAATCAAATTCCAGATCAGTTTAGCCAAAATAAAAATGAAAACAGTTTGGGTTCAGGTGTGATAGTTCGCCCTGATGGTTATATTTTGACGAATAACCATGTGATTGCTCAAGCTGATCAAATTGTTGTGGCATTACAAGATGGCCGTCGTGCAGTGGCAAAAGTGATTGGTACCGATCCCGATACCGATTTGGCTGTGATTAAAATTGAGTTGGCGAACCTGCCTGTTTTACCTTTTAAGCTAAGTGGCAACGAAGTGGGTGATGTAGTTTTGGCCATTGGTAATCCATTTGGTGTGGGGCAAACGGTTACGCAAGGTATTGTCTCTGCTACAGGACGCTCTGACCTAGGTATTAACACTTATGAAGACTTCATTCAAACCGATGCTGCGATTAACCCAGGTAATTCTGGTGGTGCTTTGATTGATGTGGCGGGGAATTTGATTGGGGTTAATACTGCGATTTTCTCTCAGTCAGGTGGGTCTTTAGGTATTGGTTTTGCCATTCCTGCAAGAATTTGTCAGCAAGTACTGAACTCCATTCTTAAAGATGGTCGTGTGGTACGTGGTTGGCTAGGTATCAGTTTATTGCCTGTTGAACAAGTAAATATTCTAGAGCCTAAAGGGCCAGGTGTGGTTGTCGCGGACGTGTTAAAAACGGGACCTGCTGCAAAAGCTGGTTTAAAGAAAGGCGACAAGATTGTGAAAGTGAATGATGAAGTGATTACTTCAACCTCACATTTGATTAATTTTGTGGCTCTACAACCGCCAAATAGCACTATTCAGATTTCACTTGAGCGCGATGGCAAATCTTTAGATGTGGCTGTGGTTGTTGGGGAAAGAAAAGAGCAAAATCAGGACTCTCAATTTATTCCATTACCTGAATAAGACTAAAAAACGTAAATAAAAATGCCTCTTTATAGAGGCATTTTTTATGAGTAGATGATTTACAGTGTGAATATTAAATGCAGAGCATGATCAATAGAAAATCCTGTGCATTTTAAATGCCTAAGATTGGTAAATGATGATCTCAGTTTTAGTCGCAAATCAAAGCTCACTTATTTTTAGATCTTGCCCAATGGCATCAAACATTAATAACGCGATGAACTTATTTGTGTGGAGGTATAGGTCGAAGCTAAAAGAAGGTGTATGACTGAGGATGCCTTGTGTAGTCTCTTTGTGTGATTCTTATTTAATATAGATGATAGGTTTTACTTATTTGGAAATGTTGAGCCTAACTTTTAGGAAAACCATTGGCTGTTATCGCTTTGAATGGTGCTTTTGTTAAGCGAGGCGCTGATGACTCGGTTGAATCTATAGGAGGATTTATAAGGCACAAAAAAACAGCAACCGAAGTCGCTGTTTTTATATATCTGGAAATTACGCTTCTTGCTGGATACCCGCAACGAGCCAGTCTTGGGTAGAACCCGCAGGTTTTACAAAGTGCCAAACTTCAGCGAAAGGTTGCGGTAAGCTGTTGAGATCTTCACTTACTGTACCAGTAAAACGTACGCTAACCACATATTGGCCATTTTCTGTCGCAGAGTCTGCAACCATCGCATTAAGGTTTGAAAACTCAGCTACATCTTGATCTTGGTTCGCCATAATATCTTGATACATAGACTGGTAAAGATCAGGTGTTAAATAACGCTGAATTTCAGAAATGTTACTTGCCGTGTTCATCGACTGAATATGATTGAAACGTTGACGAGCAATACGTAAGAAAGCCGCAGGTTCTGTGCCATCTGGTAGCTGACTACCACTATTGGTATAGGCAGTGCTAAAAGGTGCGTTGTTTTGTGGTGTAGCAGCTGAACCACCTACAGACTGGCCAAAAATGTTGCTGTTGTCATTTGATGTACGTGGTGCAGCTTGTTGACCAAACGGTGCTTGAGTTGAACCATTGTTTGGTGCGTATGGATTAGGTGCTACTTTTTTTTTTGCGCCCATTTTACGGAAAATGAAGAAGGCAACAGCAGCGGCAAGAAGGATCCAAATCCAGCTCGGAATACCACCTTTTTCTTCCTGTGCTTGCGCTTGAGAAGCAGAGTTGTCATCTGCCAATGCATTTGCAGCAACAGCACCAATTGCAGCACCCGCTACACCCGCCGCAACCATACCGCCGACGCCTGGACCAGATTTAGCTGGAGCTGTAGCTGGCGCGGTAGGTTGTTGAGCTGGAGTTGCTTGACGAGGTTGTTGATAAGACTGAGTTGGTGCAGCTTGACGGCTCATGCCGTGGCTTTTACCACCACCTGCACGTTTAGCTTCTGCGGATAAGGGTGCAACTAAAAGAGCCGCTGTTAAAAAACCAGCAATCAAACCACGCTGTCGAACTTCCATCAAATTTTCCTACTCTATAAAAAATAAATTTTAACTCTACCTTTATGCAGTCTTTCATCCTAAATTTCAATAAAAAACGTGTTTATTTTATGAGAAATCCAAATAGATGGAATTTAGCTTAGTTGAGTTCGTCACTTAAGCTCATGGCTTCAGTGAGTGCCTCATGTAAGCGCGCCACAGCGATGACCTTCACCCCAGCAATGTCTTTTTGCGGTGCGTTGCCTCGCGGTAGAATAATGTATTTAAAACCATGTTTAATAGCTTCTTTTAAGCGTTCCTGTCCATTGGGGACTGGGCGAATTTCCCCAGAGAGTCCTACTTCACCAAAAACAGCCAATTGTTGTGGCAGCGCTTTACCCCGCAGACTCGATGCACAGGCCAATAAGACAGCCAAGTCAGAGCCTGTTTCCGTGATTTTTAAACCACCGACAACGTTGACGTAGACATCTTGTCCAGATGTTTGCACGCCACCATGGCGATGCATCACCGCCAAGAGCATATTTAAACGGTTTTGTTCTAAACCTAAGGCGACTCGGCGCGGTTGACCATGTGCATCATCAACCAAAGCTTGAACCTCAACCAACAGAGGACGTGTGCCTTCACGGCTGATCATCACGATTGAGCCTGCAATGGCTTCATCATAACGGCTTAAGAAAATGGCTGAAGGATTCGCTACTTCTCTTAAGCCTTTATCGGTCATGCCAAAAACCCCGAGTTCATTGACTGCACCAAAACGGTTTTTAACAGCTCGAATCATCCGATAACGTGAGTCGGACTGACCTTCAAAGTACAGAACACAGTCCACCATATGTTCAAGCACACGTGGACCAGCCAGTGCACCTTCCTTGGTGACGTGTCCGACGATGAACAAGGCTGTGCCACTATTTTTAGCAAAACGAGTTAGTAAAGCAGCAGATTCGCGAATTTGAGAAACGCCGCCCGGCGCTGACTGGAGTGTTTCGGTATACAGGGTTTGAATGGAATCTAAAATTGCCACGGCGGGACGCTCATGGGCAAGCATTTCACATATCCGCTCGACACAGGTTTCAGCCATGACTTTGAGTTTATCTGTGGGTAGATCAAGACGATTTGCACGCAAAGCCACTTGAGAGAGTGATTCTTCACCTGTGACATACAATGCCGCACTGTTGGCCGCGGCCATATGCGTTGCCGTTTGCAATAAAATGGTCGATTTCCCGATGCCCGGATCACCGCCAATCAGCACCACGGAACCCGTGACGAGACCACCCCCAAGCACACGATCAAACTCACCAATTCCTGTAGCCAGTCGAGTCTCATGTGAAACTGAAATTTGATTTAAGGTGCTAATAGCAGCAGCTTGACCTGCATAGCCGCCCCCCATTTTGGGCTGCGCACGATGTGTGACTGCAGGTGCAATATTGACTTCAACCAGACTATTCCATTCTCCACATTCAGAACATTGACCCGCCCATTTTGAATGGTCAGCGCCACATTGTTCACAGCGGTAAACACTTTTTGCTTTTGCCATGCTTTATTTGATGCACTATTTGGAGTATTCGATGGTTCAACAGCATACAGAGGATTGGATTTGAAATGAATGCTCTGAATCAAAAAGCCACCTGAAGGTGGCTTAACTATTGAAGATTTTAAAAATGTGCTTTGAAAATAGCCTTAGTACAACTCACCTGATTTACGCTTTTCGACAAAATCACGTGACTCTTTCACAATCACCGTCGACAGCAATAACAAGGCAATTAAGTTTGGAACCGCCATTAAACCATTAAAGGTGTCGGCAAATAGCCAGACTAAATCAAGTGATGCTACGCAACCAATAAAGACTGACGCGATGTAAATGAGACGGTACAGCAGAACATACTTTTCACCGAGTAAATAAGTACAGCATTTTTCGCCGTAATAGCACCAACCTAAAATGGTGGAATAAGCGAAGAACACAATACCAAAAGTTACGATCCAGCCTCCGACACCCGGCAGTAATTGGTTAAAAGTATGGGTGGTTAATACCGCGCCTGTTTCGCCACCAAAACTATTGCCCGCCATAATAAAGCCCATGACCAAAACGATCCCTGTGATACTACAGACGATAATGGTATCGATAAACGTACCTGTCATTGAGACTAAGCCTTGACGCGCAGGGTGGTCGGTTTTTGCAGCAGCTGCGGCGATCGGCGCCGAACCCATACCAGCTTCATTTGAGAAGACGCCACGAGCGACACCGTAACGAATGACAGCACCAATTGCGCCACCTGCTACCGCTTCACCAGTAAAGGCATCACGGAAAATCAGTTCAAGTGCAGGCATGACGAGTTCAAGATGGTTGAAGATAATAATGAGACCACCGAGGACATAGCCAATCGCCATAATCGGAACGATGAAAGAAGCGGCTTTAGAAATAGATTTAATGCCGCCTAAAATAACTAAAGCGGAGAATACAGTAATGACGATACCTGTGATCCATGTTGCAACTCCCGTACTGTTTTCAACAGCGAGCGCAACTGTGTTGGATTGCACTGAACTGCCAATCCCAAAAGACGCCAGAGTGCCAAATAGTGCAAAAATCAGGGCTAACCACTTCCATTTTAGACCGCGTTCAATGTAGTACATTGGACCGCCAGACATTTCACCTTTTTCGTTTTTGATTCGGTATTTAACTGCCAGTACGCCTTCACCATATTTGGTCGCCATACCGAACAGGGCTGTCATCCACATCCAAAACACCGCACCTGGGCCACCAAGGACACAAGCGGTTGCAACACCGGCGATATTACCCGTACCAATGGTGGCAGAGAGTGCTGTCATGAGGGATGCAAAGTGCGAGATATCTCCGGCATGAGAATGTGCTTGGTCATGTTTGCCAAAGACTTGTTTAAAGGCCAGAGGCAACATGCGAATTTGCCAGAAGAACAAGCGTAATGTGAGGAATATCCCTGTTCCGACAATGAGGACCAACATATAGGGTCCCCAGACCCAACCACTGATGGTTTCCATAAAAGTTTGTAAACTTTGTGTATTCATTTTTCTTTTAGTCCTCTATGTTTTAAAACTTGAAATTTCTAGAAAAATTTTGAGTTTTATTAAGCAATTGATATGCCACAGTCATGCTTCCTGCACGATTTTTTATTGATTTTTAGTCTTGTTGTATTTGTTACACGGAAATTTATTTTTGACAAGTGTTTTGCTGATTTTTTCAACAGGAACTTTTACGTGTCCTTTGTCGTATTAAATATAAGAAAAATTAATTAACTTTTCAAAAGATGTTGAAAATATAGATTAATACAATTTTATTTTTATTTTTTTGTTCTTTTCGGGTAATTTTGGCGACTGGAAATAAAAGACGACATCAAGAATGAGTTTAGAAAATACAGAATCGACCTCTGAACAAGGTGATTTAAAACGGAGTTTATCCAACCGCCATTTGCAACTCATTGCGATTGGCGGTGCGATTGGTACAGGTTTATTTATGGGGTCGGGGAAGACGATTAGTCTCGCTGGGCCATCTATTTTAATCATTTACATGATTATTGGTTTTATGGTGTTTTTGGTCATGCGCGCGCTTGGCGAATTACTGCTGTCTAACTTGAAGTACAAATCGTTTATCGATTTCTCTACCGATTTGATCGGACCGTGGGCAGGCTATTTCGTTGGTTGGACCTATTGGTTATGTTGGATCACGATTGGTATTGCGGACTTATCAGCCATTATTTATTACCTTCAGTTCTTTAATGGAGGTATGCCGTTCACACCTGGGGAAGGGGTGATGATCAGTGTTGCGGCCATTGTGTTCATCATTGGCTTGAACTTGGTCACGGTGAAACTGTTTGGTGAGCTGGAGTTCTGGTTTGCACTGATTAAGATTATTGCCATTGTGGTGTTGATTGCCGTTGGTCTATGGATGATCTTTACAGGGTTCACTTCAACGACGGGTGAAATTGCATCATTTAGTCATCTTTGGTCACATGGCGGAATATTCCCAACAGGCGTGACGGGCTTCCTAGCGGGTTTCCAAATTGCGATCTTTGCCTTTGTGGGTGTAGAGCTGGTCGGTACCACAGCTGCTGAAACCAAAGACCCAGAAAAGAATTTGCCTAAAGCGGTGAACTCGATTCCAATTCGTATCATTATTTTCTATGTACTGTCTTTAGTAATTGTGATGTCAGTGACACCATGGAACGTGATTGATCCTGCGGTTTCGCCTTTTGTGAACTTGTTTAGTCAAGCGGGTATTGCAGCAGCAGCAATCATCATGAACTTGGTGGTATTGTCTTCTGTGATGTCATCAATGAACAGTGGTGTGTTTTCAACGTCGCGTATGTTGTTTGGTTTGTCTCGTGAAGATCAAGGGCCAAAAGCATTTGGCCACTTAAACAAGCGTGCTGTTCCTGCAAATGCATTGTACTTTTCAGCAATTTGTTTATTGTTAGGTGCTGCACTACAGTACTTTGTACCAAATACTGTTGAAGCCTTTACTTTGGCAACTACACTGTCGACGATTTTGTTTATCTGTGTCTGGATTATGATTATCTGGAGCTACATTGTGTATTACAAAACACGTCCAGAGTTACATGCAAAATCGACTTTTAAACTACCAGGTGGTCTATTTACCTGTTGGTTTGTGATCGTTTTCTTCATTGGTGTGATCTATGTGTTATCACTTGAAGCCGATACAATGAAAGCTTTAATGGTGAGTCCGATTTGGTTCATCATTTTGATTATTGGTTATTTTGGTTTCTACAAACCGAAACATAAATAATCGATACCATTTAAAAAAACGCTAGTCTTTAACTGGCGTTTTTTTTTAACTCACTATAATCTTTAGCGCTTAGTGGTTTGGTCATGCATGTTGATCAGGTTATACTTCTTCAAAATATCAAATAGGTGATCAGATGCGTTCTGTCATTTGCTGCATCAGTGTCTTGGTGATGAGTATTGCATTCGTCGGTTGTGGTCAGTCTGGTACATTACATATGCCAAATGATCCAAACTACGACAAGCGAGCGAAATATTTGCTTTATAAAGACGCAGCATCTAAGCCGTCTGCACAAAAGGAAGATACAGCGCCCGTGAAGCAAGAATTTGCTGCACCTTCAGTTGAAACCAATCAGCCTTAATACCTTAAATGCTTCATAGAAAGGATACATTCATGAGTTTTACCCGCAATCATGGGGTTTTGCATGCTGAGCAATGCTCACTGCAACAGCTTGCGCAGCAATTTGGTACACCACTGTATGTTTATTCAAAAGCGACTTTTGAAAAACACTTTACAGAGATGGATCGTGCTTTTGACTTTATCGATCATCAAATTTGTTTTGCGGTTAAGTCAAACTCAAACATTGCGGTATTGAATGTCCTTGCAAAGCTCGGTGCGGGTTTTGATATTGTGACGGGCGGAGAATTGGCTCGTGTACTAAAAGCGGGTGGTGATGCTTCTAAAATTGTCTTTTCGGGTTTAGGTAAAACTGAGATTGATGTTCAAAAAGCATTAGAAGTGGGTATTGCATGCTTCAATGTCGAGTCTCATGCCGAGCTAGATCGGATTCAAAAAGTTGCAGCGAAGCTCGGCAAAAAAGCACCCATTTCATTGCGCGTCAATCCAGATGTAGATGCGAAAACGCATCCTTATATTTCAACAGGCTTAAAAGAAAATAAATTTGGGATTCCGTCTGATACGGTGTTTGAAACCTATCAATATGCTGCAACGCTGCCGAATTTAGACATTATTGGGATTGACTGTCATATTGGTTCACAGCTGACTGAAACACAGCCTTTTGTGGATGCGCTAGATCGTGTGATTGTGATGATCGATCAGCTTAAAACCATGGGTATTCAGCTGAAACACATCGACATTGGTGGTGGTTTAGGCGTGACCTATAAAGATGAAGTACCGCCTACCGTTTTTGAATATGCCAATGCAATGAAGCCCGCTTTAGAAAAATTGGGTTTGAAAGTGTATATGGAACCGGGACGCAGTATTTCGGCAAATGCAGGAGTACTCCTGACCAAAGTAGATTTACTCAAACCGACTATTCACCGTAACTTTGCGATTATTGACGCAGCTATGAACGACTTGATTCGTCCTGCACTGTATGAAGCATGGATGGATATTCAGCCCGTTACACCGCGCTCGGATGTCGAGGCAAAAGAATGGGATGTAGTTGGTGCGATTTGTGAAACAGGTGATTTCTTAGGTAAAGAGCGTGTGCTTGCACTCAAAGAAAATGACGTACTGGCTGTATTGGGTGCTGGTGCTTATGGTTTTGTCATGAGTTCAAATTACAACAGTCGTGGTCGTGCCGCTGAAGTGATGGTGGATGGTGAAAACGCACATTTGATTCGTGAGCGTGAAACCATTGAGTCGCTTTGGGACAAAGAACGTTTATTGCCTGAAGGATAATTCAAGATGTTATTAGAATTTACCAAAATGCATGGTCTAGGCAATGACTTTATGGTGGTCGATTTAATCAGTCAAAGAGCATTCCTTGATACTGTTACGATTCAGCGCTTGGCGGATCGCCATTTCGGCATCGGTTTTGATCAGTTGTTAATTGTTGAGCCACCTGATTTACCCAATGTCGACTTCAAATACCGTATTTTCAATGCTGATGGTTCTGAAGTTGAACAATGTGGTAATGGCGTGCGCTGCTTTGCGCGTTTTGTACATGAGCGTCAGCTCACTACAAAGACCAAGATTAAAGTGCAAACCAAGGCAGGGATTGTGGAACCCGAACTCGGTCAAAATGGCTGGGTACGCGTGAATATGGGTTATCCAAAGTTCTTGCCACAGGAAATTCCATTTATTGCGGATGCACCAGAAGCTTTGTATGACATTGCTTTGGCGAACAATGAGCAATTGACCATTGATGTGGTGAATATGGGTAACCCTCATGCAGTTACCATTGTACCTGATGTGATTACAACTGATGTTGCGCGTTTAGGCCCTCAGGTTGAATCGCATGAGCGTTTTCCACAACGTGTGAATGCTGGGTTTATGCAAATCATTGATGAAAAGCATGCGCGCTTACGGGTGTTTGAAAGGGGTGTAGGCGAAACCTTGGCCTGTGGAACAGGAGCTTGTGCGGCTGCGATTTCAGGTATGCGCCGTGGTTTACTCGATTCATCTGTTGAAATTGAGCTCGCAGGTGGTAAGTTACATATCGAATGGCGTGAAGGTGATGTCGTTTGGATGACGGGACCAACCTCAAATGTCTACGAAGGACGTATCGATCTGAGTTACTATCAAAACTAAGTTTAGCGTCACACAAGAAGCACTGATTCGTCAGTGCTTTTTTATGAAAAATGAAATAGACATATAACGAGCTGAGACAGTGCTACTATGCAAAAGCTAATCAACCTTTCACCGAATAGAACTATAGAGGCTGACTTGTGACTTTTGAGGCCATGCAACTGCTCGCGATGTGGTTAAAACAACGAGAAATACAAAATCAGTCTGCCCATACTTTGCAGGCTTATGAACGAGATGTGTCTGATTTTCTGCTATTTTGTGAACAGAAAAAGCTTGAGTTGGGCGATGTTGAAGCTACTGATTTGCGAGAATTTATTGCACAAAAAGTTGAACATCAACAGTTGAGCTCCAGTAGTTTACAGCGGATGTTGTCTTCTATTCGTCAGTTTATGAAATGGGCCGAGCAGGGGCAACATTTGGCTTTTAATCCTGCCGATGACTTTCAACTTAAACGTAAGCCTCGCCCTTTACCAGGGCTAGTGGATATTGAAACTATCAATCAAATTTTGGATCAGGCCTTGCCTGAGAAAGAAGTCGAACAGCAAATGTGGTATCGAGACAAAGCTTTGCTAGAGCTGCTTTATGCCAGTGGATTACGCTTAGCGGAAGTGCAAGGCTTAAGAATTAAAGATATCGACTTTAACCGACAATTACTGCGTATTACAGGTAAGGGCAATAAAACTCGGGTTGTGCCTTTTGGTTCTAAAGCCAAAGATGCAGTAATGAAATGGCTGAGCATTTACCCGCTATGGAATGGTGATTTTGTTCCCGATGCACAAGTTTTTATTACTCAAAAGGGCAATCCTTTGGGGATGCGCCAGATTGAAAATCGGGTTAAGTTTCAAGCACAGCGTGCAGGTGTAAATATTGATCTGCATCCGCATTTACTCCGTCATTGTTTTGCTAGTCACATGCTATCAAACAGTGGTGACTTACGTGCAGTGCAGGAAATGTTAGGTCACAGTAACTTAAGTACCACCCAAATTTATACCCATGTCGATTTTGACAGGCTGGCTCAAGTGTATGATCAGACACATCCACGAGCACAGCAAAAGGTGAAAACTTAGTTCATTCATACTTTAAAAATAGTGTCACATAATGCATGCACTATAGCGCTGTGTTTTAGGTTAAATGCCAAAGGTCAGAACAAACAGCGTAAACACATTAGCGGATATCTATGAAAGCGCTAGGGCGCTCTGTGAGATTCGGCATTATTCTTGCTTTACTTACTCTTGCTTGAATCAACTTGATCAATAAGTAGCAATCATCGCTCACTTTTGTTAGAAAAAGTGTGATTATGAACTTTTGTAGAATAATAAATCGGCAAAAAATAGAGTATAAACTTAAAAGAGGATGGGCTTAATGTTCCAGTTCAAGGAAACGGTAGATTTAAGCTTATATTGAAGATGACAAATGTGAAAATAGGTCAGTATATGATTTCAGATATACAAGCAAAGTATGATCAACTCAGCTCCGCGCAAAAAGACATTTTTGCGGGCTATGGTTTACGTCAGGTCAAACACTTTGTTGAAATTAGTTTAGCCAATATTGAACCTGTACTGCCTGAAAATGCATTTGTTCAAGGCGTCAATGCAGCAGGTAAAGTTCAGGCTTTTAATGCAGAGACTGGGCAATACTATTTATGGATTTCCGATTTACAGTGGCAAGCGACTGCACAGCCCTCAAATAGCATTGATTTAAAAGACGACTTTCTTGAAGTCTGGAAAATTTTTAATCTTGGACAATATGAATTGATTGATTTAAGTCATATTCATCGTGATTTTTTAGAAAGTCAGTTGGCTTAATGGCATATAGTGTATGTCGAAGCAGTGGGCTATTTTGGTCGAGTTTCAGATGATTAAAATAGCCACGATGTTGCATGCCGAGACGTTTCATTACCGCTTCAGAAGCCCTATTTTGAACTGCGGTAAAAGTAACAACTTCATCCAAGTCTAAAACCGAAAAAGCGAAATATAGGCAAGCCTGTGCAGCTTCTGTAGCATAGCCCTGATGCCAAAACTTCGAGTCCAATCGCCAACCGATTTCGACACAGGGTGAAAAATCAAAGCGTTTAGGTTGAGCATGTAAACCTGTAAATCCAATGAGTTCCTGACTATGCTTTAGTTCAACTGCCCAGAAGCCCCAACCATTTTGATTGATGAATTGCTGAAACGTTTGCGCAAGGGCATCGCTTTCTGTTTGCGTGAGTGGACTAGGAAAATAACGCATGACTTGAGCATCGGCATTTAACTGCGCAAATGCAGGAAAGTCATCTGTGCGCCAAGCCCTTAGACGTAAACGCGCCGTTTCTATCGCAAAATTTAAATGCGCTGACATTAGATTTCATCAAGCGGGAGTTGGAAACTTTGTTTAATGATTTGACTTGGCAAGTCTGTTTTGACACTGGTAATACCATTCTTTTTGGTCAAATGTGTGGATTGGAACTCACGATAGCTTTCTAAATCAGGTACTACAACTTTCAGCATTGCATCGCATTCCCCTAAAATAATATAGCATTCCATGACTTGAGGGAGCTCTTTCATGGCTTCAATAAAGGTGTCGATGGTTTCGGCATCTTGACCGACCAGCCAAATACGCGAGAACAGAATCAGTTGAAGGCCAATTTTTTGTGGATCAACCACTGTAGTATAATTTTGAATAACACCTGCTTCTTCTAATAGTTTGACGCGTCTTAGGCATGAAGACGGTGATAGACCGATTTCTCGTGCTAAGTCATTATTTTGAATGCGGCCATTGTCTTGTAAGTGGCGAATGATATTTTTATCAATACGGTCAAGTTTTATGCGCACAGACTTTGGTGATTGTTTCATATCTTAGAATATAATTTGAAAAATACGTTTTATTATAGAATAAATTGAAAGCCAATTTTGTATTATTTCGCACATACTAATTTTCACTTTCTAATGGATGAAAGGGGAAAGGAAATGTCTGTATATGTACTCTTTGCACTGACCGTGCTGCCACTAATTTTTACACCTGGGCCAGATATGTTATTTATTCTGTCTCAAGTTATGGGCAAAGATGCAAAAGCAGGCATGATGGCGACTGTCGGCGTATGTACAGGCTATTTACTACATTCAATTTTAGTGGCCTTGGGTATTGCTGCCATTATTGTGTCTTTCCCGCTTTTGTTTGAAACCATCCGCTGGCTGGGTATTGCATATTTGTTGTATTTGGCCTTTGGTTTATTAAAGTCGGTTTTTAGCACTAAAAAATTGCAACTAGACCGAAAAACGGAAAATAACCCGATCAAAAAAGGCTTTTTTACCGCACTATTAAATCCCAAAGGTATGCTTATTTATTTTGCGATCTTGCCGCAATTTATCGACAAATCTGCCAACACTGTCAGTCAAGGTTTGACTTTATCTTTACTTTTTATCGCGATGATTTTTGTGGTCTACTGTAGTTTGAGTCTGGTTTTTGCAAAACTGACACAGAAGTCCCCAATAGATGAACGTAAGCAAAAATGGATTGATGGTACTTCAGGTGGTTTGCTGGCATTGGCCGCGACATGGCTGATTGCCAATTAAACTCAGAGAAGCATGTCAAAATGGCATGCTTTTTTTTGAGGAAGTTTTTTAGATTGCCTAATAAAACAGCAATATTGTGTCATCCTATGTCTAGAATAATGAGTATTTGAATCTAAGGCTGTCTGATCTATCTTAAATGACAGATTTGTGAAGCCTGATAAAGATGTGAACAGACAGTCAATAATCTATTTGATGATGAATATTAGAGAAAAGAAATCAAATCTTTGAATAATGTAAATCAAATAAAAATATAATAAAAATCATAACTTAATCTGAGTGCGATTTTGTGCAAATATAGTGCGTACAAAAAAGTATGAACGCGTCGTTCAGCTAAATTTACGCATTTTTACAGCTCTTTGGTGAATTGTGACTTGACCGAAATGCCGTACACATTGCAAGATAGGGCACCTAAAAAAATTTAAGTGAAGAGTTAAACTAACTTTTCTCAACATTTACATTTGCTAAAACAGCCGAGGATTACATGAAGGCTCTTGTTGCTGTAAAACGTGTGGTTGATGCCAACGTTAAAGTTCGCGTTAAGCCGGACAACAGTGGTGTTGACTTAACCAACGTTAAAATGTCAATTAACCCATTCTGTGAAATCGCAGTGGAAGAAGCGGTTCGCTTAAAAGAAAAAGGAACTGTTTCAGAAATCATCGTTGTTTCTATTGGTCCTAAAGAAGCGCAAGAGCAAATCCGTTCTGCAATGGCGCTTGGTGCTGACCGCGGTATCTTGGTTGAAGCTGATGACAGCCAACTGGGTGCTTTAGAAATTGCGAAAGTGTTGAAAGGCGTTGTTGACGCTGAACAACCTCAGTTGATTCTTCTTGGTAAGCAAGCAATTGATGATGACTCTAACCAAGTCGGCCAAATGCTTGGTGCGCTTCTAGGTGCAGGTCAAGGTACTTTTGCTTCTGAAGTTAAAGTTGATGGCGACAAAGTACAAGTAACTCGTGAAATCGACGGTGGTTTACAAACTGTTGAACTTGCACTTCCAGCGATCATCACCACTGACTTACGTTTGAACGAGCCACGTTATGCTGCTCTTCCAAACATCATGAAAGCGCGTAAAAAACCGCTGGATACGAAGTCTCCTGCTGATTTTGGTGTTTCTACAACAACTAAACTTAAAACAGTTAAAGTTGAAGCGCCTGCTGAACGTAAAGCTGGCGTACAAGTGAAGTCTGTAGACGAACTTGTAGAAAAACTAAAAAATGAAGCGAAAGTGATCTAATACAGAAGGATAAAATCATGAGTATTTTAGTTATCGCTGAGCACGACAACAAAGCACTAAATGGTGCAACTTTAAACGTTGTTGCTGCAGCTCAAAAAATCGGTGGTGATATCACTGTATTAGTTGCTGGTTCTGGCACTCAAGCTGTTGCTGATGCTGCTGCAAAAGTTGCGGGTGTAAGCAAAGTATTACTTGCTGACAACGCAGTTTACGCAAACCAATTGGCTGAAAACGTTGCAGCTTTGGTTGCAGATATTGCTAAAGGTGGTTTCAAACACGTATTGGCTGCATCAACTACAACGGGTAAGAATATTCTTCCACGTGTGGCTGCACTTCTTGATGTCAGCATGATTACAGACATCATTGCTGTTGAATCTGCAAATACGTTCAAGCGTCCAATCTATGCAGGTAACGCGATTGCAACAGTTCAGTCTGATGAAGCAATCATTGTTGGTACTGTACGTGGTACAGCATTTGACCCTGTCGCTGCTGAAGGTGGTTCTGCTGCGGTTGAAGCTGTAAGCGAAGCAAAAGATGCTGGTATCTCTAAGTTTGTTGCTGAAGAGATCGTAAAATCTGAACGCCCAGAATTAACTGCTGCGCGTATCGTGGTTTCAGGTGGTCGTGGTGTGGGTTCAGGTGAGAACTACCATACTGTTCTTGATCCATTGGCTGACAAATTGGGCGCCGCTCAAGGTGCATCACGTGCTGCGGTTGACGCTGGTTTCGTTCCAAACGACATGCAAGTAGGTCAAACAGGTAAAATTGTTGCACCTGACCTGTATATCGCTGTAGGTATCTCTGGTGCGATTCAGCACTTGGCAGGTATGAAAGACTCTAAAGTGATCGTTGCGATCAACAAAGACGAAGAAGCACCTATCAATGCAGTAGCAGATTACTGGTTAGTAGGTGATTTGAATACCGTTGTTCCAGAATTAGTATCTAAAATCTAATTCCTAACAACGTTTCAAAAACGCTCCGAAAGGGGCGTTTTTTTATGTACGCTTTGTTTGATAATGCATACTGCCTTTATGCAAATGAAGGGTGAAATAACTTATCGGTATTTTGTTGTTTTAAATCATTGTAATCTGAAAATTTAAGAATTTATTAAGGTTTTTGTGCATCTGAATATTCAGATTTATGATACTATTTGCCATCCATTTTTAAGCTTAACTTACACAAAACATTTTTTGTTAAGTTGGGAGTTGTAATCTTGCTGATTGATACGCGTGTATCTTGGTCTGTTCTGATCCTTGCTGTTCTGTGTCTAATTTTTCCATTTTTAGCTGATCTGCAATTTCCACTTTTAGGTGGTGCTGTTGTACGTGGCGTGGAAAATATTCAAGCGTTACTTTTATTGATATTTGCTGTATTTAGCTATTTTTACATGCAACCGATGCATCTTCCTGAGGGTAAAAAGTATTTTTGGATCTGGGCTGTACTGTGGTGGTTGCTTTTGTTTGGACGTAGCACCAGTTGGGGAGGAGACTATTTCCCTGAAGTCCCAAAAGTATATTTTCGTGGCATCTCGGTGGTTTTGATTGGTTCAGTCGTATTTATGTTGTTGGTTAAACCACTGCGCGATGAGATTGCGATAAAAATGAAGAGCATGGCGATTCCTGCTTGGGCAATGCTGCTCACGGTGTTGGGATTGATTATTTCTGACGGCATTGAGCACAGCCGCATTTATGGTGGAATTTTCTTACATCAGATTGCTTATAAAGACCTTATGGAGGAGCTGTATGAGTTTCCTTTAATACTGGGTTTGTTTATGGTTGCATTTCATATTATGCAGCGCGATAAGCAAGGGATCGATCAGTAAGTCCAAAGATAGGCAAGACATGGCTTAAAGCTCTCAAAAATGAGGGCTTTTTTGCATTTTATGCAACGCTGATAGGGAATGTGATGGAGCTGTAAATGTACATCCTATACATGTGTAAAAAATAACCCCTAAATTAAAGAAAATTAACGAGATTAACTGGGGTGACGTGACACAAAAATCAGAGTGTTTATGCTATAATTTACGGCTATATTTCAGTTTTTAGTTCAGTATTTTGAACTAATAATTTTGCAAGTTTTACGACATATAAATGCAAGCGGCTTTACGTTTGTAGAATAAGGAGTATGCATGAGCGTATCGGAAATCAGACCGATTGCGATTGAGGATGAACTCAAGAACTCGTATCTTGACTATGCAATGAGCGTGATTGTTTCTCGTGCTTTGCCAGATGTTCGGGATGGTCTAAAACCTGTTCATCGTCGTGTGCTTTATGCAATGCACGAATTGGGTAATGACTACAACAAAGCTTATAAAAAGTCTGCCCGCGTGGTTGGTGATGTGATCGGTAAATATCACCCACATGGTGATTCTGCTGTTTATGAAACCATTGTTCGTATGGCTCAAGACTTTAGCTTGCGTTATCAATTGGTTGATGGTCAGGGGAACTTTGGTTCGGTCGATGGCGATAGCGCAGCTGCGATGCGTTATACCGAAGTTCGTATGCGTAAGTTGACTCATGAAATTCTTGCCGATCTTGAAAAAGATACGGTGGATTGGGAAGATAACTACGACGGTTCTGAACGTATTCCGCAAGTGATGCCAACGCGTATTCCTAACTTACTGATTAACGGTACTACAGGTATTGCTGTGGGTATGGCGACCAATATGGCGCCGCACAACATGACTGAAGTCGTGAACGCTTGTTTGGCCTATGCTGAAAACCCAAATATTTCAATTGAAGGATTGATGGAATATATTTCGGGTCCAGACTTTCCTACAGGTGGTATTATTTACGGTAAAGCGGGCATTGTTGATGCTTACCGTACGGGTAAAGGTCGTTTGCATATTCGTGGTAAATACCACTTTGAAGAAGACCAAAAAACAGGTCGTACCACGATCGTTTTCACAGAAATTCCATATCAAGTCAACAAAGCGAAAACCATTGAACGTATCGCTGAGTTGGTGAAAGAGAAAAAACTGGAAGGTATTTCTGAGCTACGTGACGAATCTGACAAAGATGGGATGCGTATTGCCATTGACTTAAAGCGTGGTGAAAACGCTGAAGTTGTGGTGAATAACTTATTCCAAAACACGCAGTTGGAAAACTCTTTCAGCATTAATATGGTGTGCTTAGACAACGGCCAGCCAAAGTTAATGAACTTGAAAGACATTGTTGCGGCATTTATTCGTCACCGCCAAGAAGTGGTAACGCGTCGTACCATGTTTGAGTTGCGTAAAGCACGTGAACGTGGCCATATTTTAGAAGGTTTGACGGTAGCATTAGCAAATATTGATGCGATCATTGAAACCATTAAAACTTCTGCAAACCCGGCTGAGGCGCGTGAGCGTTTACAAGCAGGTGAGTGGGCAGCAGGCAATGTAATTGCACTGCTTGAAAAAGCAGGTTCTGTTTCTGTACGTCCAGACGAAATTGAAGGTGAAGATCCAAGCCGTCCGTTTGGTCTAGATGGTCAGATATATCGTTTATCGCCTGCGCAAGTCGGTGCGATTCTTGAACTTCGTTTGCACCGTTTAACGGGTCTTGAACAAGACAAGTTACAAGCTGAATATACTGAAATTTTAGGTCAAATTGCTGAACTTACAGCTATTTTAAATGACTTCAATTTATTGATGGCAGTGATTAAAGAAGAATTAGCTTTAATTTTGCAACAATACGGTGATGCTCGTCGTACCGCAATTGTTGAGTCTCGTATTGACTTCTCGCGTGAAGATTTAATTCCTGAAGAGCAAGTGGTACTGACTGTTTCAAAAACAGGTTATGCGAAAACACAACCGCTTTCAGACTATGCTGCGCAGCGTCGTGGTGGACGTGGTAAATCTGCGACCTCGATGAAAGAAGATGACTACATCCAGCATCTGATTGTGACCTCTAACCATGCCACAGTGTTGTGCTTTACCAATGTTGGTAAAGTCTATCGCCTGAGAGTGTTTGAAGTGCCTCAAGCATCGCGTGGTTCAAAAGGTCGCCCAATGGTGAACTTATTGCCACTGGATGCCGATGAGACGATCACAGCAATTCTTCCTGTGATTGATGCGCCGAAGAAATTTAAAGAACGCTTAGCTGAGTTCAAAAACTTTGTGCGTAGCAATGTCGCGACATTACGTGAAAATAGTATTATCGACGCGCATTATGAAGCGTTAAAATCTTCATTCGATGAGTTGGCTGAAGATGCCGATGAACTCTCTGATGCATTACGTAAGCAATTGAAAGAGTTGGGTGTTGAGCTTTCAACCACAGATTTGGACAATGAAACAGTTGCTGAATTTGCTGATCTTGCAGAGAAAATGCGTAAGAACTTCTTTGTATTTATGGCAACTGCATCTGGTACGGTCAAGCGTGTTGAATTAGAACAATTTAGTAATGTTCGTTCAAACGGCTTACGTGCAATTGAGCTAAAAGAAGAAGATACTTTGATTGGTGTTGCAATCACCGATGGCGAACAGCAAATCATGTTGTTCTCAAATGAAGGTAAAGCAATTCGCTTCTCTGAAACTGATGCACGTGTGATGGGACGTACTGCAAAAGGGGTGCGTGGTATGCGCGTCACTTTAGCTGCAGCTCAGGCTGAAGATGATGTTGAAACCGACACAGATTCAGATGATGAAGAATCTTCTGATTTAAATGTGGCAAGCCGTATTGTTTCATTAGTTGTTGTACCTGAAACTGGCGAAGTACTGTGTGCTTCTGCAAATGGTTATGGTAAACGTACGCCAGTGGATGACTTCCCAACCAAGAAACGTGGTGGTAAAGGCGTTATTGCCATCAAAACATCTGAACGTAACGGTGAATTGGTAGGTGCGGTTGCCATTGATGAATCTAAAGAGCTGATGTTGATTTCTGATGGCGGTACTTTAGTTCGTACTCGTGCCTCTGAAGTTGCTAGAACGGGTCGTAATGCACAAGGTGTACGTCTGATTCGTTTAGGTAATGAAGAAATCTTGGTCGGTGTCGTTGCTGTTGAAGCCGTTGAAGTCGAAGATGATATTTTAGATGCTTCTATTGAAACAACTGAAGAAACTGTGGTTGACGAAGTAAATGTAGATGCATCTGAAAATACAACAGATACCAATACATCGAACGAAGACTAACTGAATGAAAAAGAAAAGGGCGCTTCGGCGTCCTTTTTCATATTGGCGATGACCTAGTGGCGGAGACGATTTTATGAAAGCAAAATTACTGGTTTTGAGTTGTGTATTGGCTTTAACAGCGTGTGATAAATTGGGACAACAGGCATTGGATTCGATCCCAAATCCGAGTCCTGCTCAAGAGCAAGTGGCTCAGCAAGCTTACCAAGCCTTTACTCAGGGGGATTTTCCGCAGCTCTATACTTATTTTGAGCCAGAGTTACAGCGTGAATTTAAAACTCATGAAAAAGACATGCGCAAATTTGCAAAATCGATTCCTAAACAAGCCATTACGACTCAAAAAATTGTATCGAAACACATTGAAAAATCGACGGAAAAACCAAGTTTGTACGCAGTTACCTATGAGTATGCTTATAGCAATAAAAACCTAGTTCAATACGATGTTGGTTTTGATAAAGCAGGCGGAAGCACAAAAATTCGCAGCTTTGATGTCAAGCTTTATGGGGCTTCAACGGATTAAATGGGTAGGATTGCTATCAATACGTTCTAAAATTTAGCGATGCTTGAGACGCCAATAAGCAAATGCTGTGCAAGCTATACCAAACACAAAGAGATAGAGTAGTTTCGGCAGAATAAGTGCAGTTGGTACACCCATTTGGTTCAGTTGAATAAACATTTGAATCCCTTGGGTCGATGGCAAAACATTGCCCAAGTATTGCATCCAAACGGGCATTGCGGCGTGTGGCCATGCTGTTCCTGAGAGAAGAAATAGCGGAATAGAGGTAAATACAATGACATGTCCTGCACGCTCAGGCATATCGAAAAATGTTGAAATCAACATACCTAATGCCACGATACAGCCTATAAAAATCGGCACGGTCAGTAACATGCCGCTAAAATTCCCCCCATGTGGGTAGTCATTTAACCAATAAATAAAGCCAAATAAATATAAACAACCGAGCATACCAATGGTCAGAATGGCGCAAAAAATCGCAAAAAATTCCGTCGTCGTCGGTCGCCATTTCTGTTCGCGGTATCCGGCCAATAACATCCCTAAACCGAGCACGATGGCTTGATGAATAATCAGCGGAGCAATGGCGGGGAAAATATAACTACCATAACCCGACATGGTGTTAAAAAGCGGCGTTTGATGAATGGAAATGGCTGGAGAAAAGTGCGAAATATTACCAAATTTTTCCACGTGCTCGCGTACAGCATTTTCAATAGAGGTAGTGAGACCTAGTCCAATTTGCTTGGTTTTTAAAAAGTTTGCCGCGCTGAGATAGAGCCCAATCCCACCGACTTCGCCATGCCGAAGACTATTGGAAAGATTTTCGGGTAAGAGCAAAATACCATCGACTTGCTGTTGTTTAATCATATTTTCAGCATCGAGGAAATTGCCTGTCACAGCCTTCACTTCAACATTTGGACTGAGCGAAACTTGCTGAATGATGTTATTGGTCACGATACTTTGTTCTTCATCCACAATCACAATCGGTAAAGCTTCTGCTTGCTGTGCTTTGTAGGCAGTCGGATAAAAAATACTATAGAAAATCACCGAGAGGATGAGCGTGGTTAAAATCGACTGATTGGCGATAATGTCTTTAAATGTCTTGAGGTAATAGTGCAAAAATGACTTCATGACACTGTTCCTTTGCTTCGTTTTTTGAGGAGCAGGACAGAGGTCACAGCGTAAAAGACCACATAGAGAATAAGAATGAGTAAAGGCAACAGCGATGAACTGATTGGGCTACCAATGACCCATTGTTCGGTTTGTAGTTTGGCATAAGGTGTGTAAGGGATAATATTGGCCCAAAATTTGGTAAACAGTGGTGCGTTATTTAAGGGGAGGGTCACTCCTGCAAAACTGAGCGAAGAGCCGCCATACACAGCAATTAAACCAAAGGTTTTAGATAAGTTGTTGGTGGCTAAAACAATGGTACTACTGATCAAGGCATAGGCGCTATAAAATAAAAGCTGTGCCAACATGATGAACCAAAGCTGACCAGCAACAAACCAACCGCGAATTTCGACTAGCCAAAACATCCACGCCCATGTCCATAAGCTAAAAATAAGTACATAGGTCAGGTTTTTCGTGAGGATGGCTTTAAAAGCAGATTGGTTGTTTAGCCAATTTTGCGCTGTATGAAACTTAAATTCTTGACCGACTGAAAATGCGACACAGCAGCAGAGTAGTAAATGCAAAATCGCAGGAATCATAAAGGGTTCTAAATAGAACTCATAACTCAAATTTGGATTGTATAAGGTCGAAATTTTAACGTGTGGCGTAGGTACATCTAAATAAGGAATAGTATTTTCTAAATAGCTTTCACCAGCATAGTCTGCCATGGCTTCAACTGTGCTGAGTAACATGGCTGATGAAATGGTGTTACCCACACTAAAGTAACTTTGGTTATAGGCAATGCTGATTTCAGCATCTTTAGCTTGAACAAAACGTTGTTCGGCGCCATTGGGGATACTGACGTAACCCCAAACTTTGGTTTGGTTCAGCAGCTTTTCAACTTCGGTATTTTGATCACTGACGATGGCGACATCTAAAGTATGGTTGAGTCTTAAGTAGCGCTGTATGTTTTGGCTTAGCTCACTTTGGTCCTGATCAATAATCGCAATAGGCAAATGTTCAGGCTTGCCTTGGGCAAACATGCTGGAAAACAGTACGATAATAAACAGTGGGGCAAGCGTGACTAAACATAGATCCCACTTATGTTTGAGTAAATAGTTCAGTTCCCGCAGTAGTCCCCTTAGCATTATTTGCTCTCTTTGACTTTAAACAACACACTCATGCCAACTTTTAGGTCTGGAATGGCTTGCGCAGGCGTCAAATGAACTTTAAAGCTACGAATGTCATAGCCCCCTGTTTGGCGTGTGGTCTTAATGGTGGCAAATTCGCCTTCAGCATCAATATTCTTAATATTAAAGTTGGTATGTAGGTTTAAGGCTGGAATAAAGCCTTCAATTTGTTTTGCCTGATAGATGTTGGCATATTGGTCTTCACGAATATTCAGTGATACCCAAAGCTCGCGATCTTGAATAATACTGACAATCGGTACCCCCATTGCTACCAATTCAGAGGGTTTGCCATAAGTTTTAGAAACGGTACCGTCAATAGATGAGAGTAGTTTGGTTTCAGCTTCAAGTGCATTGACTTCAGCAACAGCTGCTTTTGCAATTTGCACTTGCGCATCTGCTGAACTTTTTTGCTGTGGAGTGCTGCCACGTTCAGCCCGAGCATATTGTTGATATGCGGCTTCTGTCATTTGAGCAGCTGATTGCGCCGCAGCATGCATTTCATCGCGACGTTGGCGTGAGATGACACCTTGTTGGTACAAGTTTGCACCACGTTGATAGGTGGTTTGTGCCAAAGTTTGCTGTGCTTTCAGTGCTTGCCAGTTGGCGTATAAACTCGCAATATTTTCTTCCTGAGAGCCGCGGTCAGCGGTGGATTGTAGTGCTAAAGCAGCCTGTAAGCTGGCCAGCGCTTGCTGTTTTTTGGCATCGACTTCTGGGCTATACAGTCGAACGAGTTCTTGGTTTTTGCTGATCTTCTGTCCGTCATGTACATAAATTTCATCAATTCGACTGGGCACTTTGGTACTGACATGGATCGTTTCTGCCTCAACCCGACCTTGGATTTCAACCGTTTTCGGTTGATAGGCCTTCCACAGTCCAAAAGCAATCACGATGAATAGAATAATAAGAGCGAGTCCCCCAATCAGCTTGATCGCTTTGGACTTTTGCTCGGGGTTTGTATTGGTTGATGCTGGCTCAGTCTGTTCGCTCTCAGTCTGTGCCTGTTCTTGAGTATTATTTGTGGTTAATTCCTCTGTTGATGGCTCCACTTGATCTTCTTGTTTTTCAGGTTTTTGCGGATCAGATTGGTTTTGATCTTGATTCATTAAATGGCTCTCATCAAAGAATTAACGAATAAATCGCGTATTGGGTTGCAGAAGATAGGTTTGGAACTGATGGATCGAACCATGACTTTGTAGAAGCGTCGCCAGTGACATGACATATTTATAGGCATTCAGTGCGGTTTCTGCTTTTAAAGCACTGAGCATATTTTGTGCATCGATCACTTGGGTCGCTGTTCCCATATCTTCTTTAAAGGACAGTTCTTGTATACGTAAATTTTCTTGCGCTGCTTTTATATTTTGCTGTAATAACTGATCACTTTGCTGCGCTGTGGTGGCTTCGCTATACGATTTATAAATCACATTTTCAATTTCTTGTTTAGTCCGTGCTGTCATCAGTTCAGAAGCGTAGCGTTGTAACTCTGCTGCTTGGACATTTTTGTTTTTATCAATGCCTGAGAACAGATTGTACTGTGCGGCTAAACCAACGATCCAGTTATTTTTATCGTCCAGACTGTATTCACCAAAGGCAAAAATATGTGGTTTCTTGGCGGCGTTTTGTGCGGTGACATTGGCTTGTGCCAATTGAGTGTCCATTTGCAGTTTTTGTACTAAAGCCGATTGATCTGCATACGACCTGAGTAGGGTATTCAGATCTTGGTTTTGGGTACTGTTAATAAAGAGTGGTGTGGTGAGCTCAGTAATTTGGCTGCTTTGCAAAAGGTTATTCAGTTGAAATAAACTGGCTTTTAAATTGGCCTGACTGGCTTGCTCACTGCGTTGTGCATTGTTTTTTGCCACTTCAAATTGCATGCGCTGGCCTTTACTAATAAAGCCCTGTTGTTCGAGTTTAAGTGCATTGTCATAGTGTTTTTGCATTGCATGCCAATTATTTTGGCTAGATGCGAGTAACTGTTTTTGCAGTTGGACATTGAAATAAGCTTGAATCAGCTCAAAGCGTTGTAGGTCTTGCTGTTGTTTACTGTTGAGTTCGCTACGTTTTGCTTTGATATTGGCGACTTGTTTTGCACTTGAGGTTAACCCACCTGTATAAAGCGGCATCATTGCAGAAATGGTCGGGCGTATGACTTGATCTTCTAAGGTAATTTGCGAGCTATTCGGAATAAGCCCGACACCATTATGGATGGTTTGATTAATACCTTCTTTTAAAGGATCAGAAATATTAGGTGGCAGGTTTTGTTGATTTATACGGTCATTAATGTTTTGAGAAAGTGTGTGTTCTAAATTATTTTTGAGTGCACCAAGAGGCACATCAAGTTCATTATGAAAAGCATAGGCACGTACGTTCAGATCGATACGGGGGAGCCCCAAACCTTTGACCGCTTCAGCTTCTAGTTTTGAGGCTTGTTGTAAGGCTTGGGTGGCCTGTGTGCTATACGAGTCTTGTAACACACTTTGCTCAGCTTGTTGATAGCTGATAGATGCAGCAAAAGTCGTCGAGCTGATTCCGAGACTGAGACCGAACATGCTTAATGACAAGATTGATGGCAGTGATGTACGCAATAAGAATTTGTTGGCTGGTGTATTAAGCATGTTGAATAGTCTTTGTGGCATGAGCACGACTCTTTTCTATGTTTTTGCACATTATACGCATAATCTAACTGTTCTGAATGCTGACTCAGTTACTGAATTGTTTAATTTGCAAATGTATATCAATAGATTAGCGACATTTTTAAGCAAAGGAAATGCTTTCGTTTGAGCTTAGGTGAATGGGAAAGCACTGCTGTAATTGATTGAGCAGTGCTGGGTTAAAACTGGATCGTTGATCTTGATTGAGTTTTTGACTGTAAAGGTGAGATTACATTGAAATATTTTCAGTTGAATTTACTGCAAACACTGGCTATCTGTGGTTAAATGCCATCATTTTATTGTGTTTCACTTTGAAAGGAAAAATCATGCGCGCGTACAACTTCTGTGCTGGTCCTGCTGCATTACCTACTGCCGTTTTAGAAAAAGCACAAGCTGAAATGCTTGATTGGCAAGGCAAGGGTCTTTCCATCATGGAAATGAGTCACCGTAGTAAAGACTATGTTGCTGTGGCTGAAAAAGCAGAAGCAGATTTACGTAAACTCATGAACATTCCAGAGAACTATAAAGTCTTGTTCCTTCAAGGTGGTGCTTCACTTCAGTTCTCCGCGATTCCTTTGAACTTGTTGGGTAAAAACAGCAAAGCGGATTATATCCATACTGGAATTTGGTCTGAGAAAGCACTGAAAGAAGCGCAGCGCTATGGTGATATCAACGTCATTGAAGCGGGTATGCAAATTGATGGAAAACTTGCCATTGCAGACTCAAGCACTTGGAACTTATCTAAAGATGCGGCTTATGTGCATTATGTAGACAATGAAACGATTGGTGGTCTTCAGTTTGCGGCTATTCCAGAAACCAATGTGCCATTGGTTGCAGATCTGTCTTCAAGTATTTTGTCTGCACCTGTTGATGTCACTAAATTTGGTATCATCTATGCAGGCGCGCAAAAGAACATTGGCCCAGCGGGTTTAACCTTGGTTATTGTTCGTGAAGATCTGCTAGATCAAGCCAAACCTGAAATTCCAAGCATCTTGAAATACGCTTCGCAAGCAAAGAATGATTCGATGGTCAATACACCATCGACCTATGCATGGTACTTATCCGGTCTGGTATTTGAATGGTTGCTTGAACAAGGCGGTGTTGAAGCGATTCATAAAGTGAACCTTGAAAAGGCGAAACTACTTTATGGTTATATCGATGCAAGCGATTTTTATGCGAACCCAATTGCTGTGCAAAACCGTTCAATTATGAATGTGCCGTTTACTTTGGCGAATCCAGATTTAGAGAAACTTTTCCTCAAAGAAGCTAAAGAAAACCATTTGTTGAATCTTGCAGGTCACCGCTCAGTTGGTGGGATGCGCGCAAGTATTTATAACGCAGTTCCACTAGAAGGCGTTCAAGCGCTAGTGAATTTTATGGATGACTTTGCGAAACGCAATGCTTAAGCCATAGAGCTAGAAAGCCCACTTAAAAGTTGTAATGCCAGGCAGTTAAGAAACTGACTGGCATTTTCTTTTGGCTAAACAAAAGAACATAACGAACTTTATAAATTTGATTTAAAACAGTAAGACTCCGTTGAGAATAGCCCAACAGTAAATGCATTCTATTGAAATGCCTTTACTGATCAGTCGTACATTGTTTGATGGGCTTTTTTATCGGTTTTTTAACAGATTATCTAAAAAAATCGTGACATTTTGGTGTCATGCCAATGAATTGTTCATTTTATTTATCGCTTAGTAAGGACGCCCACCTGCAAGACTAATACGTTTGAGTAAGCGACGTTGATCGACAGGAAAGGGACGACGTGAATGTAGTGTCACCTGATTATCCCAAAATACAATATCTCCGGTTTCCCAGTGATGTTCATAGCGAAACTCAGGTTTGAGGATGTGCGTACGAAGTGCAGCAATCAGTTCACTGCCTTCGGTATCATCGACATTGAGTAATTCAACTTCCGAACGGGTATTGAGCCAAAGCGCTTTACGCCCAGATTCTGGATGTGTGCGGACTAAGGGATGCGGATAGGCATGCCCTAAAATGGGTTGATCTTTAAAGCGATAATAAGGGCTGTCTCCATAACCCGTATTGCCTGTATTACTTTGTGCACGGACGAATGGGTTATAAGTAATCAGCTGTAGCTGGTCGATCTGCTTTTTGACGTCATAGGGAAGCGCATCATAGGCTTTGATGGTATTGAACCAAGAGGTTTGTCCGCCGTCTTGAGGAAGCTCAAGGGCATAGAGCAGAGAGCCAAAAGAGGGAAGAGGTGTCCACTGGTGATCGGCATGTGGGGTGAGTTCGCCATGACCAGTATAGTCGCCTTGACCGACCGCATTGGAAACAGGAACCACATCGGGTGGAACACCAGTCTCAGTCTGGCTAGCAAGCACAGGATTATCTGCACTTGGGCGGAAAATAGAACCAAAATAGCTGGCAAATGCTAAATATTGCAGATCATCCAAAGTTTGGTTTTTAAAAATTAAAATTAGATGTTCAGCCAAAGCTTGTTTTAAGCGATAAATGGTTTCTCCTGCTTGGGCTTTACGGGCATCTAAACCAAAAACCACAGCACCTAAGGCTTCTTCCGCCAGTGGGATAATTTGTATTTCTTCTGGATTTTGAAATTGTTCAGGTTGATGCCAACGCGGGGCATCATAAATCGCTTGTGAAAGTTGGGTTAATGCGGTCATTTTGATTATTTTCTCTAGATATAGGGTCTAGAGAAAATGTAATCAAAATATGTGTAATCTTAAAATTAAAAGAAGTTCTAAACTTATGAAAAAATTTAAAAAAACACTAAGCTAATGATTATATTGCTTTTCTTTTATAATGAAATATATAGCTCAAAATATACAGATTTAATGTGCGCAAAATGCCTGATTAAAATACTCAAACAGGTCAGGCGTATTCAGCCAAAGGCTAATCGCCAGAGCAAACAAAGCAATAATGCTAATGCCGATACCGCATTTGAGCCATAAAAATGAATTAGTCATGGACAACCGCCTTTTCATCGACAAAGAAATGTACCAGTACGCCAAAAACACTCAGAATAATAGAGAACAGCCAAATCAAGTCATAATTACCTGTAACGTCATGGTTCACACCACCCAGCCATCCACCGAAAAATGAACCAACTTGATGAGTAAAGAACACGATCCCGCTCAGCATGCTGAGGTACTTAATACCAAACATATTGGCCACAATACCGTTGGTCAAAGGTACTGTAGATAACCATAATAAACCCATCACCACACCAAAGCTATAGATGGTGAATGTGCTGAGCGGGAGCATTAAAAAGGCAATAATGGCAATGCCTCTGAGCCCATATAAGCCCATCAGTAACTTTGGTTTAGAATATTTCCCACCTAGCCAACCAGCAGTGTAGGTGCCAACGATATTAAATAAACCGACCAGCGCTAAGAAAACAGTTCCTGTGGTTGCATTAAAACCATGGTCAATCAAATAGCCAGGTAAATGGATACCGATAAAGACCACTTGGAAGCCACAGACCAAAAAACCAAGTGATAGGAACCAAAATGGTTTATGGTTTTTCGCAATGACTAAAATATCTTTAAAACTGAGCTGAACTTGATTGGTTGACGCATTCGGTACAACAAAGGCAGGGGCTTTGAGCATCCAGGCCAGTGGAACAATCATCGCAATTAAAAGTGCACTAACGACCAACGCCGCAGACCAGCCAAAGTTTTGTAACAGCAGTAAGGTTGACGGCAGCATAATGAACTGCCCAAAAGAACCCGCTGCACTGGCAATACCCATAGCAAGGCTACGTTTTTCAGGCGGTGCAGCACGACCCACCGCGGATAACAATACAGAAAAAGAGGTCGCAGATAATGCTAGGCCCAAAATAAGACCGACACTTAAGTTGAGTAACCAACCCGTAGAGCTGACTGCCATGAGCAGCAAACCGATGGTATACAACACACCACCGACGGCAACCACGATTTTAGAGCCATATTTATCTGCTAATGCGCCTGTAAAGGGCTGCGCAGCGCCCCAAATCAGGTTTTGCATCGCAATCGCTAGACTAAAAACATTATGTCCCCAGCCAAACTCATCACTCATAGGCACAAGGTAGAGTCCAAAGCCATGTCGGACACCCAGTGATAATGCCAGAATTATTGCACTTCCAATGAGCATATAAATCAGCGGTTTGGAAAAACGAGTTTCTGACATATTTCAACCAAAAAATGAGCTTAGAGTTCGCTATATTAAGTGAATTATTTGCTGAAAGCGATGATAAAAAATTGACTATTTGATCAATAAAAACAATGAATATTCATGAAAAAAGACGACTTGGTGTCGTCTTTTTTGTAGTTCTTTTAAGGCTTAGAACCGGTAGCCGACCCCTGCATAAGCCAGAATCGGGTTAATTTCAATATCGGCTGTAGATTTGATCAGTTCACCGTGCGTAGCATCTTTGACGGTAATCGTGGTTTCATTTTTAAGATGAGCATAGGACACGGAACCGACAGCAAACCATTTATCATTAAAGTCATAGGTGAAACCGACGGTTGCAATAGGCGCGAAGGCATCAGTTGCTTCTAGCTTAACTTTGGGATTGGCTGAACTTTTTTTCCCTTCAAGTGATGCGCCAGCATTTCCTTCTTTAATATTGGCAATCATATGACCTGCTGCAATCAAGTCTTTTTCAGTTTGTGGGTTAATTTCCAGCTCATTAAAGTAGGCATACATCATTCCAACACCGATATAGGGGCGGAATTTATTTACCCCTGTTTTACCAAAGTGATATTGGAACTCGAAAGCAGGTGTCCATGCACGTGCAGATGCCGCAGGGCCGTGTGCTTCCAAATCGGTAATGAAAATATCATTTTCAAGTTCTAAATTTCCTAAAGCTCCGCCCATAGGTGTTGCAGTTGCTGAAAAAGGCGCATAAATTTTTCCTTTACCTTGTAAATCGACTTTTGGTGGAATCCCTGCTTTCATTTCAAAAGAAATATTGTCGGTAAAAAAGTAATTGGTCATGATGCCCAATGTAGTGACATCATCGGCTTCTAAACCCGTACCTGGATTATCCCATTGACTGAGTCCACGGATTTCAGCAGTTCCACTTAGTGCTGAGGGGACATCAGCATTAATTAAAGCTAGCCCATCAAGAGTAGCCTTTAAGAGAGGATTGACGCTACTTCCTGGCTTGATATTGTCGAGCACCGTTTGTGCTTTGATATCTCCAACTTTTGCAGTTTCACCTTCTTTAACCGATGTGTTAACTCGGAAAGGTTGGGCTTTACCTTGTGGCATGACATGTAAAGCACCGACCGATACAGAAAAGCGTTTAAAGCCATCACCATCTTGTAGACTAAAATAAGGTGAATCTGCATGTGTGAGCATAGGTAAAGCAGCAATAGACGTTGCTACACAAAGCAATGTTTTTTTCATTCTGGGACTCCATGTCCAAATTAGCTATTCGTTTTTATAGAGCGTATTATTAAGGTTGCAGCTACGATAAAGCTGTTGTTTTTGAAGGACATGTGTTTTTGACATTTGTGAATGTCAAAACCTGTTTTGTGTGATCATGTTACTAGCTTGCAATCTTTGTTACAGGTGAATGAATGTAATAGAAAGCTACTGTTGAATATTTTTTGATTCTAGCTGTTTGTAAAATAAAGAATAAATTTCAAATCCAATATTTGCTTAATTATAAAAAAGACCACCCGAAGGTGGTCTTTTTGACAGATGGCATCATATTTTATGCCAATGACAGCATTTAAGACTGAAAACGTGATAAATCTTCTTCAGGGCGTGCAGTTAACACTTCAACCCCGTTTTTAGTGACCAACAACGTGTGTTCATACTGTGCAGACAAGCTATGGTCTTTGGTCACTACCGTCCATTTATCGCCCAATAGTTTGGTTTTCCAGTCACCACCATTGACCATTGGCTCAATGGTAAAGGTCATGCCTTCTTCTAAAATCATGCCTGAGTTTGGTTGACCATAGTGTAAGACTTGGGGTTCGTCATGGAACACAGTTCCAATACCGTGACCACAATATTCACGCACGACACCAAAACGTTCCGATTCGACATATTGTTGAATGGCATGACCAATGTCGCCAATGGTTGAACCCGGCTTCACTGTTGCTATTCCACGGTACATTGCTTCTTGTGCCACTTTACATAAACGATTCGCGAGAATAGAAGTTTCGCCACCCACGATGTACATCATGTTGGTATCGCCGTGGAAACCATCTTTAATGACCGTCACATCAATATTTAAAATATCGCCTTTTTTCAACACTTTTGCATCTGAAGGAATGCCGTGACAGACCACATGGTTTACAGAAGTACAAATCACATGTTGGAAAGCAGGGCGACCTGGTGCTGCACCGTAACCTAAACATGCTGGAATCGCGTCTTGTTTATTGACAATATAATCGTGACAAATCGTATCTAACTCAAGTGTAGTCACACCTGGTTTAATATGTGGCTTGATCATATCCAAGACTTCAGCCGCCAGTCGTCCAGCCACACGCATCTTTTCGATGTCTTCAGCGCTTTTGATGAGTCGACGGGGTGCTTCGTAAGTACTGTTCATGATCTCTAAAAACTTTTGGAAATTTGTGTGTGACTATGGTATAAATAGCCGCCCATTTTATCAAATGCTTTTTCGTGAATAAATTTCACGGGCTTTGTGCGATGGGGCAATAAAATCCGCACATATATCGACACATTTCTCTGGGTGCCCGTTAGGGTGGAGGATGCGGATATATGGAGGCCTAACCCAAACTTTAAGGTAAAGAAAATGGCAGATTACAACGTAAGCATGCGCGACCTTCTTCAAGCAGGCGCACACTTCGGTCACCAAACACGTTTCTGGAACCCAAAGATGCGTCAATACATCTTTGGTGCGCGTAACAAAATTCACATCATCAACCTTGAGCACACTGTTCCTGCGTTAAATGATGCTTTGAACTTTGTTAACAACCTTGCTAGCAAAAAGAATAAAGTATTGTTTGTTGGTACGAAACGTGCTGCTTCTAACATCATCCGTGAACAAGCACAACGTGCTGGTCAACCATATGTTGATCACCGTTGGTTAGGTGGTATGTTGACGAACTGGAAAACACTTCGCCAATCTATCAACCGTCTTAAAGACCTTCAAACTCAATCTCAAGATGGTACTTTCGCTAAGCTTACTAAACGTGAAGCTTTAGAGCGTACTCGTGAGATGGAAAAACTTGAACGCGCTTTAGGCGGCGTTAAGAACATGGGTGGTTTACCTGACGCATTATTCGTAATCGACGTTGATCACGAAGCAATTGCAATTAAAGAAGCTAAAAACCTTGGTATTCCTGTAATCGGTATCGTTGATACAAACTCTAACCCTGACAACGTAGACTACGTTATTCCGGGTAATGACGATGCGATCCGTGCAGTTACTTTGTATGCTTCTGCTATGGCTGATGCGATTCTTGCTGGTAAAGAATATGCTCAATCACAAGCAAATGCACAAGCTAAAGTTGAAGAAGCTAAAGAAGCTCCTGAGGCTTAATGCGTTTGACGTAAGCTTGTCATTTTTGCGACATGTGATGGTGGCAAAGTAAGCGTCATGTATGCAGACGGCCCAAGAGACAGCTCTGGGCCGTTTCTGTTCTAAAAAGAATTCATTTTCTACCGTATTTAGGAGATTGACATGACTGCAGTTACAGCAAGCATGGTTAAAGAATTGCGCGATCGTACTGGTCTTGCAATGATGGAATGTAAAAAAGCATTAACAGAAGCGAATGGTGACATCGAATTAGCGATTGATAACCTTCGTAAATCTGGTCAAGCTAAAGCGGCTAAAAAAGCGGGTAACATTGCAGCTGATGGCGCAATCACTATCGCTCAAGACGGTAACAAAGCGCTTCTTTTAGAAGTAAACTGCCAAACTGACTTCGTTGCTAAAGACGAAAACTTTGCTGGTTTCTCTGCTCAAGTTGCTGCTGCTGCGTTAACTGCTGGCGAAACTGATGCTGCTAAAATTGCTGAATTGAAACTTGAAGATGGTGCAACTGTAGAAGAAGCGCGTATTGCTCTTGTTCAAAAAATCGGTGAAAACATCCAAGTTCGTCGTGCTCAAATCATTGAAGGCGAAAACCTTGCAGTTTACAAACACGGTTTGAAAATCGGTGTTGTTGTATCTTACACAGGCGATGCTGCGACTGGTAAAGGTATTGCAATGCACGTTGCTGCATTCAACCCAGTTGCTATCTCTGCTGAAGGTGTATCTGCTGAACTTATCGCTAAAGAGAAAGAAATTGCTGAAGCTAAAGCAATCGAATCTGGTAAGCCTGCAAACATCGTTGAGAAAATGGTCACTGGTTCAGTTGAGAAATACTTGAACGAAGTTGCTCTTGATCGTCAAATGTACGTAATCGACAACGACAAGAAAGTTGCTGACGTTCTTAAAGCAACTGGTACTACAGTTGTTCAATTTGCTCGCTTTGAAGTGGGTGAAGGTATTGAGAAAAAAGCTGAACTTTCTTTCGCTGAAGAAGTTGCTGCTGCTCAAGCTGCTGCAAAATAATTGAAAAATTATTTTGTATAAAAAAAGCCCCTTTGGGGCTTTTTTTATACAATTAATAAAAATAAAACGGGGAAGTAAACAAGTGGCCAACAAAACCAACCTGAGTATTGGTGCGGTGATCGTACTTTTGATTGCTGCATATTTCGGAATCGATCTTCAAGAAAATCAATTACAAACATCGACACCATCAGTCGCGGTAGAGCCCTCTACACAGACCAGCCAACCGCAAAATCAAGTGCTTGATGGAACAGCAAAAATTGCCCAAGCGTTTCAAAGCCGGAAAAGTAATATTCAAGTTCAATCACAAGGGCGTGTTGTGGCTGTGCTTAAGGATGATAATGATGGTTCTCGTCATCAAAAATTTATTGTAGAACTCCCTAATGCAATGACGGTTTTGGTTGCACATAATATTGATTTAGCACCACGTATTGAGCGCTTACAAAAAGGGGATACCGTTGGCTTCAATGGTGAATACGAATATAGTGAAAAAGGCGGGGTGATCCACTGGACACATCACGATCCACAACAGCGCCATGAAGGTGGTTGGTTAAAACACCAAGGAAAAACCTATCAGTAGTAGAGCAATTTTGTTCTATACGTTTTGCTGAATCACAGTATGCTGAGTGTTCAGGAGAGGCCAACTCATGCACGAAATCAGACCCAGTGAATTTGTAAATTACCATCATGTTCAGGAACTTGATGGTCTTGAAATGTTAAAAGCCTCCTATCAGCATACGCAGTTTTCAAAACATACCCATGAAGGCTATTGTATTGGTTTAATTGATGAAGATGCACAATCCTTTTTGCGCACAGGAAATCAGCATATTGCGCCGCAAGGCGATATTATTTTGGTCAATGCTGATGAGGTACATACGGGTTCTTCTGCTGTTGAAACTGGTTGGTGTTATCGGGCAATTTATCCGACCCCTGAAATGATCCAAGAGGTGAGTCAAGATTTTTTTCATGAAGCCGGCACTATGCCGTGGTTTCCGCAAGCTGTGGTTCATGATGAAGGACTAGCCGAACAATTGAATTTGCTGTTCGATTTGTTGTTACAGCCGAAAAATACACTGTTTAAGCAGAGTTTATATATTTCAACTTTGGCTTATTTATTAAGTCGTTATAATCAATCTAAAAAAATATTAAAAGACTTGCCTGAAGCGCAGCGTAAAGTGGTCTTGGTACAAGAACTACTTGCTGCGGAACCTGAAAGAGAGCATCAACTGGCCGAGCTCGCCGCTGTCGTCGGGATGAGCCCATGGCATTTATTACGTCAATTTAAAAAGTTTACTGGACTTCCACCTCATGCATGGTTGGTACAGTTTCGATTACGTAAATCATTATATTTACTTAAACAAGGCTGCGAGATTGCGACAGTCGCACAACTCTGTGGTTTCTCCGATCAAAGCCATTACACTCGTCATTTTAAAAAGTCTTTGGGCTGTACGCCTGCGTAATATCTGGCACATAAAATTTAAAATAACAGCAATTTCATACAAGAAAGCCATCTAAGGTATGCCGCATATTGACTCTAGCGAATTGAAAAATGGAGTCTGCTGTGCAGTCGTAATTGATCCAACAAAAAAGTTTAAGCTTTTTCCGTGGCGTACAGGATATGTTGCCGCTTTCAGTCGCCGTTATTCCATGGGGAATATTGGCAGGCTCAGCAGCGATTAATGCGGGCCTGAGTGTCATGCAAGCTGTAGGCATGTCAGCGTTAGTGTTTGCAGGTGCGGCACAATTGGTCAGTTTGAGTATGCTCATGACGGGTGCATCTTTACTGAGTATTCTGATCACCGTATTTTTTTTAACCAGTCAGCACTTTATTTATGCACTGAGTTTAAGAGAGGAGGTGAAGCCATGGTCACTCAAAAGAAGACTGAGCATCGGCTTTTTGCTAACCGATGAACTCTACGCCACCGCGATGCTGAAGGAAAAGCCGTCTTATGCCTATATGTTGGGTGCAGGATTCAGCTTTTATGTCAGTTGGGTGTTGTTTAGTCTAATGGGTATTTTGCTAGCAAATAAAGTACCTGATCTTTCAACTCTCCACTTAGAATTTTCAATTGTGGTGGTGCTCTTGGTTATGGCTGTGATGCTGATTCAAAATAAGGCCGCAATTTATGGCGTGGTGAGTTCATCGATCATGGTGCTGATTTTGAGTTGGTTCGAGCTTGGATCAGCTATTTTGCTGGCTGGATTTAGTGGCATGTGGGTTGCTGCGCTCTTTGATCGAGTGGAGGACTAAAACATGACCTGGTTATTTGTTTTGAGCTTGACCTGTGTCACCTTTTTTAATCAGTATTTATTTTTAGAGCCTAAAACTCAAATTCGGCTGCCTAAATTTGCGACACGCATGCTGAAATATGCGGCGCCTTGTCTGATGGTTTCGATTTGTTTGCCACTGGTTTTTTTCGAAGGCGGGCACTGGAAAGGGATATTTGAAAATAGCTATTTTTATGGGGCAATTTTTACGCTGTTAATCACTCTTTTGACGAAAAAATTATTGCTCAGTATTTTGCTGAGTTTAGGATTTTTTTACGGTCTGAATCTATTATTCGATTTCTAGCATTTCATCAGCAAATAGGCCCATAAAATACCGAAAAAAGCATGAAAAAGTGTGCGAGCCCGATCTTTTTCATTGCTTTTAAATTTATGTTGCCCTAAATGCTCACCATTTGCGATTTTTTCTATGTCTATCAAATTGGCGTAGCTTTGATTGGGGAACTAAAAAAGTTGAAAATAGAGCAAATGAGGCGGGATTTGAGAACTTAGAAGAAATAATAAGGTTTTCTTTTGAGTTTTGGTCCATAGAATTGACTCAATTATATAGAACAAGCAGGGTAATAGTGAATCTAATATCGCAAAAATGGCGCTTAATTTACTAGGTAATTCATAAAACCATTCTAATTTGACGAATACATAAAACTACAGTTCAGGGTAGGCAGAAAAATTGGCTTTGATCAGATAAGAATGAGCCGAGAAAATATTTAATTCTGCTAGTCTTCCACCGCTGTAAAAATGTGAGCGCACTCACTTCAAAAAATCGGATCGATTAGATTTCGCATCTTATTCAAACTGAGCATCTGGGATAGGCAAGTGATGGAGATCGCTCTATTGGGTGTTATGTAAACATGGGACATTAAAAAAGCCACATTACTGCGGCTTTATTGTCAAATGCGTGTTGTAGGGACGAGTCTTAAGAGTTTGGTCCATCAATACGTTCAATGCTGACTTTCGCAGTACCCGCATTGGTAATACCCAGTTGCTTAGCAGCACCATAAGAAAGATCAAGCACGCGGTTACCGTGGAATGGGCCGCGGTCATTTACTTTAACCACAACACTTTTACCATTGGTTTTATTCGTTACACGAATAAAGCAGTTTAGTGGCAAGCTACGATGAGCTGCAGTTAATGCATTCATATCGAATGTTTCACCGCTTGCTGTTTTACGACCGTGGAACTGACGACCATACCAAGACGCCATGCCCGTTTGACTAAACTTACGTACTGTATTTGATGCAACAGTATTTAACTTTTCAATCACTGAAGGCTCTTCTTCAGGGATCTCAATTTTTGCAGCGATTGTTTCGCGACGAATTTTATCGCCTGAACGTTCAGTGATTGAAAGGCTATTTAAATTTGAGAAGTGTGAGTTGAAGCCTTGAGCGTCTTTATTCAAGACACGCGCAGCTAGGCGAGAGTTATCATTATCATTGGTAAATGATGACTGAACCATCTCTGCTTGCGATTGGCTCAGCGCAATAGTCGAGGCAATGGCCAGTATATATTTAAGTGAAGACTGCATTTATAAACTCCAAAAGACAATACTTTTTTCTTTAAACTAAGTGGTTGAAAGATAAAAAAACTTGCCTGTTAATTCACTTTTGCAACAACATTTGACGAAATGGATAATATTCATGCAGTCATAAGCATGTCTAGTGTTTAATTAAAATAACGATAAAAACTACATAAAACGAACATTTTTTGATTAAAAAATAATCAATATTGTAACAAGGTATGAAAAATGCCGAAATTTACATCATTTTTAAATATTTTTTTATTGACATCTCAAGCTTGAGTAAAAAGCTAGCCCTATCGGCTAGCAATTTCAGCCCCTAATTGCCACACTGCAGTCGCATACATACGGCTCTTGTTATAGGTCGTAATCACCTGAAAGTTAGGGTAAGTGATGTAATAACTTTGCCCATAATTTTCCTGTAGTTGGATCACATTCACCATATCTAAATCATCGATTTTGACAATCGGATTGGTCGGTTGAATGCCCTGATTTTTTAAAACGCCATAAGGTGTCGGTAAAGTTAAATCTTTGGCAATGACCGCTTCAGGATTCGAGCCACTATAGCGTGCTGCGAATCCAATTGGCTGATTACGTTGCCAGCCATGATTTGCTAAATAGTTGGCAATTGAACCAATCGCATCGACTGCTGAATTTCGTAAATCGACATGACCATTGCCGTCATAATCCACACCAAACTTTGGAATATTGCTAGGCATAAATTGTGGGTAGCCCACCGCACCTGCATACGAACCTACAACCGAGTTGGTTGGCACGCCATCTTTATAGCTCCACGCAATTAAGGCGCCGAGTTCATCTTGGAAATATTGCTTACGACGTTCGTAACCAAAACCTAAAGTGGCTAAGGCATCACGGGTGACAAAATTACCTTTGTTCGTCCCAAAACCTGTTTCTACCCCTAAAATGCCGAGAATGACTGATTGCGGTACACCAAATTGTTGTTCGGCGCGGTTTAAAGTATCTGCGTACTGTGCTTTAAAACGGACACCACGTTGAATGGTGCTTTCTGCCATAAAGTTGGTTTTATATTCGTACCACGGTTTACTTTCACCAGGGCGGTTCATAATGTTGATGATGTTGGGTACATTTTTAGAACCACTCATTGCCCAATCGACTTGCTCAGCAGACAGACCATAATTTTGCATGGTTTTTTGTTTAAAGCTGTAATAGTCAGGATGAGAAGCGAAATCGTTGGCTTGGCAAAAACTGGTGATCGACAAAGCGCCAATCAATAAAGGTAAACGTTTAACTTTGTTATAAAAGTTTAAATTTAACATAGAAGTCTAATTTCCAGAGTTGTTATTGGCAGTGGAGCAAAGCGAATAGGGGAATGCCCATAGTTCGCGTTTCTGTTATGTCGAAATTCTTGTGAACGGAGTCTAGCGTGAATAGGCTTTAAGATAACATTGTCTGTACTGAAGCGGGCAAATAGGTATACAAAAAAAGACAAACTCAGCCTATATAAAGGACAGATTATTCAAAATGGCACAGTTTTTCAGGCAGAATATTTACGTGACTATATAAGTCAAGTTTTACTGACTGATATAAAAAGTCTTCCTTATATAGAGGCAATTAAAATTGTAGTGTTTAGGGTCTAGTGACAATGACAAAAAGATCTGGTCTCAGCTTATATATGGACTTTATATATGGCTTTATATAAAGACTAAGAAATTACAGCTTAGAAACCAAAATGACCCTACACAAGTAGAGTCATTTTGATCTGAAAAGTCTCGAAGACTTTTAGTACTTAAGCATGAAATAAGGTGTCGTGATATTCAGCTAAAGCTAAAAGTTCATCTTTGGTTAGATTGGGGATGATTTTATTGGCAGCAATATGCACTGCTTTAATGACAGCTGCAGAACCGATATCGGCTGCTTTACGCTTAATCATGCCCAAATCGAGGGTTTTATTAAAGTCATTCATGAAGTGGCGTACAGTCGCTTCAGCGAACTGTTTATACAGTTCGGTTAATGCGGCTTTATCTACTTCATTGCCTGCTTTAATTTCAGCATAGTTATATTTGAGGCTGGTTACTAAGCTTGCATCTAAGGCTTCACCCACACGGAACTGACCTTCAGCATCTTTAAACAAGCTTTTTTCAGAAAACTGAATCGATGCTTGAACCACATCATTCGATGATTTGCCTAAAAGCTGCTTCAACAGAACCGCAACTGTTGACTTAATATAGCCAGCAAGTTTCTCGGCTGTGTCACGTTTATCACTCGGTGGAAAACGGCGTACTAACTCAGTCAAAATGGCATCAATAATTTCATCATTGATGAGGAGTGCGGTTTTGTCTCGAAGTGGATATAAAGGTTCACTTGAGTCTTTCTTCTGCTGAGCAGTTTGAATAGTCTGTAAAAGTTCAGTCGATGGAATAAAACCAAAAAATGGCATCGTGTATTAACCTCAATGTTCTTTATTTTATTGTCGCGCCAATCGAATTGGGCGGGGCATCCATGACACATCTGACACACGACAAGGGTTAATGTCTAAACCACCACGACGTGTATAAGCTGCGTACACCATCAGCTTTTCAGGTTTCAAATTTTGCCAAATATCGGCAAATATTTGTTCCACACATTGTTCGTGAAAACCGTTGTGCTGACGATAAGAGATAATATAAGCCAGTATACTGTTATAACAAGGCTTTTTACCTTTATATCGGATAAATACCGTGCCCCAATCAGGTTGTCCAGTGACTGGACAGTTACTTCTGAGTAAATGCGAGTAAATCTGTACTTCAACATCTTCCGCAGCATCATCTAATGTCAACAGATGTGCATTGGGATGATTTTCCAATTGGGTCGGAGTCAGTTCATCAATACAGATACCTTCAGGTTGACTAATTTCCACATCATCGACATGAAAAAGATCAATTTGGACATCTGCGCCAGCCGCCGCCGATAAATCCTGTTCGACTGTTTCTTTAAACGCAGCTTTAGACTCAAACTGAGTAAAGTTCATGCTATTAAAGTAGAGTTTTAATGACTTTGACTCAATGAGGTTGGGCGAGGTGGCCGGTAGGCTGATGCGACCAATGACAACTTGCGGAACACCAAGGTGATTTAACCAAGAAATTTCAAAAACATGCCACCAGTCTTTACCTTGTTGAATACCTTCAACATGCGCATAGTGCTCACGTGCTGTGGCACGGGCGATAGGAAAAAGAATATCGGGTTGATAAGTTGTAGGGTAATTGGTGTCTTTACCCAAAAGAGAATGTTCTACACTCATTATTCACGCATTCCTGAACCACGAGAAAGTAAATAGTAAGCAATGCCATAAAGCACTGCACAGCATATGGTCATAACAGATAGGGAGACGACGACGTTAACATCGCTATGACCTAAGATACCGAAACGAAAAGCATTGACCATATATACAATCGGATTGATCAACGATAAATTTTGCCAAAAAGGGCTGAGTGCTGAAATGGCATAAAATACGCCACCTAAATAAGTTAAAGGCGTCAGCACAAATGTTGGGATGATGGAGATATCATCAAAAGATTTCGCATACACCGCATTGATAAAACCACCCAGTGAAAATAAGAACGAGGTGACTAAGACGGTGTAAATGGTAACAAACCAATTGGTAATATAAAGGTCAGTAAAAAATAAACTCATAGCTGTCACAATAATACCGACCAAGACCCCGCGACAGACACCACCTAAGACAAAGCCCCATAAAATGGCATGCAAAGGTACAGGACTCATGATTAGCTCTTCAATACTTTTTTGAAATTTGGCACTAAAAAAGCTCGAAGAAACGTTAGCATAACTGTTGGTAATCACCGCCATCATAATCAGTCCAGGTACGATGAACTGCATATAGCTAAAACCGCCCATCTCGCCAATACGAGAACCGACCAAATTACCAAAAATCACAAAGTACAAACTCATGGTAATGGCAGGTGGAAGTAAGGTTTGCGGCCAGATGCGCATAAAGCGGCGAATTTCTTTATGCACCAGAGTATATAAAGCTACGCTAAGTTGATTTAAGTTCATGGCGTAGTTCCTTCGAGATTTTTTTCGACCATCTTCACAAACAGTTCTTCTAAACGGTTGGATTTATTGCGCATACTGCGGACTTGGATTCCTTGCGATTCGAGCAATTGAAATAAGTCATTGAGAGTATGCGCTCTATCCATGGTCACCTCTAAAGTCACGGCATCGACTAAATGGAAACGAACCCCAATTATGCCGATATGAATCGGCTCAATCGGTGCGGCCAAATCAAAAATAAAGGTTTCTTCATTCAGTTGATTAAGGAAATTTTTCATGCTGGTGTCTTCTTTAATGACACCACGGTCAATAATGGCAATTCGACGACATAGCATTTCTGCTTCTTCTAAATAGTGCGTCGTTAAAATGATCGAGGTACCTTTATTGTTCATTTCTGTGAGGAAGTCCCACATGGAACGGCGCAGCTCAATGTCCACCCCTGCTGTGGGTTCATCTAAAATAAGGAGTTTCGGTTCATGCATCATGGCACGGGCAATCATCAGGCGACGTTTCATACCACCTGAAAGCATACGGGCTTGAACACCGCGTTTTTCCCATAAGCCGAGTTTTTCTAAATATTCTTCGGCACGAACTTCCGCAATTTTTTTAGGAATACCATAATAGCCCGCTTGTGTGACTAAGATATCGAAGGTTTTTTCAAACTGACCGAAGTTAAACTCTTGAGGTACAACCCCTAAGCACTGTTTGGCTTGAGAGGGGTGCGTGTCGAGATTATGTCCAAAAATTTGGACAGTGCCTGAGGTTTTCTTGGTCAATGAGCTGATAATACCAATCGTTGTAGATTTGCCTGCACCATTTGGTCCAAGAAGGGCATAGAACTCACCTTCAGGAACAGTTAAATCGATGCCTTTTAAAGCCTGAAACCCATTTTTATAGGTTTTGGACAAATCTCTTAACGTCAATGCATCAGTCATGAAATTCTCGAATGATTAATAGTGGCACTATTGTGAGCGATTATGCCTAATAAACCAAGTAATCTACTCGTAATTCTGTGTTGCAGATATGGAACATTGTATAAAGCATAAGCAGGAAAATCACTCTAAGCTATATAGATGCTTTACCTTGTGATTTTTTTTGATATGATGTGCTCGCGCGCTCATAGCTCAACTGGATAGAGTACAGGTCTCCGAAGCCTGTGGCGTGGGTTCGAGTCCCGCTGAGCGCACCATTTACCTATTTCAATACATACCAACATAGCCTCAAACACCTATAAATACTGTATTATCTGCCTTTCTCTTGTTTCAATTTGTTCCATGCTGTACCCCTATAATCCATTTTTTTTAGGGGCTATACTTAGCAGTACATCAAAACAATAGTCTAAAATCTTTGTAAAAGCTTATTGGCTCATTCATTCGTGTGGCTTTCCCACCCACTAAAATCACTAGTGCTGTTGCTGGGTAGTTTTGCATGCCTTTGATCTAACATTCGTATGTAGGGATAATAATGCTCGTTAAATATTCAAGGGTACGGTCTAAGACAAAGCTGTTCATGCCTTAAGACCGTGTGCAAAAAGCACTTGGTTTGTATCACTATCCAATCGATGTTCTTAGATCGAGATGAAATCGACATAGTCCAATGTTACAGGGGCATCAGATCGAGCAGGGATTCGAACAATACTATTGGCTCGATTTAAATTACTGAGCATGTGGGATTGTTGTTTGCCGAGTTTGGAAACGGTTAATTGTCCAAACTCGTTGACATCTAATACCATGCGAACCAGTTGCTCACGGCTGTCTTGTTTAATGCTGTCGTTGAAGCGAGCTTTTTTCCAAGCGGGTGCAGGAGACGTAACTCCCTGTAAAGCCGCTAATAGTGTCGATACATGTACAGCAAGACAGGTGAGCACAGCAGCAGGGTTCCCAGGCAAACCAATCAAATAAGAATGATGATGGTCTGTTTGATATTCAGCAAAATACAGCGGTTTACCCGGTTTTTGTGCAACTTGCCAGAAAATCTCTTTTGCACCTAAAGCCATTGAAACAGGTCGAATCAAGTCATAATCGCCAACCGAAACACCGCCTGTAGTAATGACCACATCATAATGATTCATGGCATTCGAGAGCGCTTGTGTGAGTATCTTCTCATCATCAATCACATGCTCTAAATGCACTTCAGCAAAACCCTGTTCTTTGAGCCAAGTACGGATCATTGGCGCATTGGCATCGAACACTTTAGATTGATTGTCCAGTTGCGTACTGACTTCATCACCAGTAATAAGCACTGCAATTTTAGGTTGGCGATAAACCTCGACATGCTGAACACCCGCCATACTGAGTGCCGCAATTAAACCGCTGCCTAAACGCTGGCCTTGTTGCGCAAGTGTTGTCCCGATGGATAACTCCTCACCTTGATAACGAATGTCTGCGCCTTTGTCCAAAGCTTGAGTTAGAGTCGCTTGTTTATGGCTACGCGTGATAATTTCCTGTCGAGCCACAGTATCTGCTGAGTTTGGCAGCTTGCCCCCAGTAAAAATACGAACAGTTTGACCTGCTTGAATCTCAATATGTTCTTCAATACCCGCACGAATTTCACCAACCAATTCAAAGCTGGTAATTCCAGCTTGCAAGTCTTCAGAGCGCAGCGCATAGCCATCAACCGCACTTTGGGTAAATAGAGGCAAGGCAACTGTTGATAAAACATCTGCCGCTAAAATATGTTGATGCGCCTGTACTAAAGGCAAAGTAACGACAGGCAATGTTTGGACGGCGCTATAGTGTTCAAGAGCTTGATCGAGTGTAATTAAACCAACGCTAGAGCAACTCATTCATAACCTCCTGGATGGGGGAGATCACGGCAGACATCAAAAATATGGACCAAAGCAGGTAAAATGGCTGCCATAGATTCACTTGCACCACCACGGCTGCCCGGAAGGGTAATTACCAATGAACGGTCAATAAAACCTGCAACGCCACGTGACATCGCAGCATAGGGGGTACGCTTTTGTCCGAAAGCACGTGCAGCTTCCATCAGCCCATTGAGCTCACGCTCAAGTAGAGGCTCAAGTGTATCTACAGTAATGTCACGCTTGCCGATACCTGTTCCACCCACAGTAATAATGCAGGCATAAGATTGAGTGAGCTCTAAGACCAATGCTTTTAACTGATCGGCTTCGTCAGGTAAAATTTGATAGTGAATTGGATCAAAACCAGCTTCGGTTAAGGTCTCGACGACGGAGCGGCCAGCAGTATCGGGTTTTCGACCTGCGGCAACGGTATCTGATAGAACCAATACTGCCGCAGAAACAGGCTGACGCAAATGACGTTTAAAGTGTGATTTTCCGCCTTTTTTCAGATCGAGTTTACATTGTTGAATGATCAACTCATGCGGTTCGCAATGGGGTTTGAGCATGTCGTAAATGGTGAGGGCCGCAATACTGGCAGCGGTCAACGCCTCCATTTCTACACCTGTTGGCCCAATCGTTTCAACGGTTGCACGAATAACCACACGGTCGACAAGCAGTTCAAAATCGACATCGGCGCGGTAAATAGGCAGGGGGTGACACAGCGGAATCAGTTCATCGGTACGTTTTGCGGCTAAAATCCCAGCAATGCGGGCTGTTTTGAGAGCATCCCCTTTTTCTGTATTGCCGTCGGCAAGAAGTTGTAAACAATGTGCAGGGGCAAGCAGTTCAGAGCTTGCAGTTGCAACGCGATAGCTTTCTGGCTTCATGCCAACGTTTTTCATAAAGTATTCCGAAACATTGAAGTGTTGATCTAAAGTGAAACTGTTCGATCAAGAGAAAAAGTTTATGACGTATTTAGATAACACAAAAATAAAAGCGGATACAGTCGAATGACTAACAAACTCAAAATTAACCCCCTATGGCATGCATACTGATTTTGCGCGTTGGGGCGTGCTGATGTTCAATAAACCCCGCTTTTTTATGCCACACAGCATTGAGAATCTGGGCTTGTAATAAAGCGGGATCTTTTTGTTGAAGTAAATGACGTAGCGGTGTTCCCTTGTTGGTAAATAAACAGGTAAAAAGCTCTCCCGTTGGTGTGATACGTAAACGGTCACAGCTTTGACAAAAAGGTTTACTGATGGTGGAAATAATGCCTAATGTGTACTGATCATTAAGCAGATAAATGGTTGCAGGGTCATGTTGTCTGGCTTGTTTCTGAATCTGAAAATGGGGTTCAAGTATTTGGACAATGTTATCTTCAGTGATGACTTTTTGACGCTGCCAGTGCTTAGGTTGATCTAAAGGCATATATTCAATAAAGCGTAATGCGATCTTCTGTTGATAAGCCCATTGAGTCAGTTCAAGCACTTCATGATCATTTTGTCCTGCGACTAAAACACAGTTCAATTTTATCGGCAGATTGGCTTGTTGAGCTGCTGCGATGCCTTCGAGCACTGGTGCTATCGGACGTTTAGTCATGTTCATAAACGTGTCTGCATGAATGCTATCGAGGCTGATATTAAGATCATCTAGTCCTGTTTCTTTTAGTGCTCGTGCATACTTGTTTAAATAGAACGCATTACTGGTCATGGAAATACGTTCTAAACCGTGTGGCTTGAGCCGATTCAAAGCATCAATAAAATTGACTACTGAACCGTACCGGGTTTGTCGGAGACTTTTTTATTTAAGTTAGGCCACCTGACCTAACGGGTTAATCTTATCATAGTACATTGCTTCAAACTCAAAAGGTGATACATAACCCAGTGCACTGTGTACACGCTCTTTATTGAACCAATCTACCCAGTTTAGTGTCGCAAGTTGTACATCCGCTAAACCTTGCCAATCCGCTTTTAAATATTCAATCACCTCTGTTTTGTATAAGCCATTCACCGTTTCAGCCAAAGCATTATCGTATGAATCACCGGTCGTACCGACTGATGCTCGTAAATTTGCTGCTTCTAAACGATTGGTATAACGAATGGAAAGATATTGCACGCCTCTGTCACTATGATGAATCACGTTCTTTGGCATGCCTCGATCATGCAATGCTTGCTCCAGTGCATCGAGCACCATATCTGTATTCATCCGTGTTGATACTTTCCATCCAACAATTGCTCGCGAGAACACATCAATAATAAAGGCGGTATAGACCCAGCCTGAATGAGTTTGAATATACGTGAAGTCAGCGACCCACAGCTGGTCAGGATGATCTGCATTAAAATTGCGTTTTACTAAGTCATCTGCTCGTTTTTGATCATCTCGGCTACGGGTGGTTTGTTTATTCTTACCACGCCAAACACCTTGTATACCTAGCTTCTGCATCAATCGAGCAACTGTACAACGTGCGATAACATAACCTTCACGTTTCAATTGTTG